>Ga0209991_10000004_pt1 | contig 135543 bp, 121 predicted proteins | sample ChitaG_FD_183167 | JGI IMG/M metagenome (GOLD analysis project Ga0209991, IMG submission 183167) | Deep subsurface microbial communities from South Pacific Ocean to uncover new lineages of life (NeLLi) - Chile_00310 metaG (SPAdes)... | ecosystem: Environmental > Aquatic > Marine > Oceanic >... | reverse complement strand
AACTCGCAGAGTTGGCGGGGGAAGGGGGATCCGACAATGAGCTTAGGCCCATTGTCTAGCTGATTTCGTTTTCTTCCTCCTTGTATCCCCTCCCCCTTTATCCCCCTCCACCGAGGAGGGGGAAATCTCCAATCGTCGGAAGTTCCCCTTCCCTAGTGGAAGGGGTCGGCAACTCGCAGAGTTGACGGGGGAAGGGGAAATTATTTTGATCCCTCCGACCGCTCTTAGGAGCGGGCACCTCCCTTAAATCCCCCCGCCCTTCGGGCACCCCCCTTCAGAAGGGGGGCAAAGCAGTCCCCCTTACTAAGGGGGATACAGGGGGATTCGACAAGGGGCTTAAGTCCCTTGTCTAGCTTTCATCCTCCAACCCTCACCCTTAATCCCTCTCCCGAAGGGAGAGGGAAGTTATTGTACTCCCTTCTCCCTCTGGGAGAAGGGTTGGGGATGAGGGAAACTTTAGGTCAGCCCGAAGTTTAATGTGGGCGGGCTTTAATCATCTTCAAAGTGGGTGACTTACGTATAGTACCGGATTTCTTGAGTGTGCCGTATATGAGATCGCCACCCTTCACCGCCTCCAAAGGAGGCGGACGGACGGTCGCGATGACACCCCCTCTTTAATTCTCCCCCGTCAAGGGGGAGATAATATACTGTGAAGTTCCCAAAGGGAACTTCTAAAATCTCAGCCATAGTTTGGATTACCCCTCCCCTGGTGGGAGGGGGTAGGGGGAGGGGAAGATTCAGGTGATCCCTCCGACCGCTCTTAGGAGTGACCACCTCCCTTAAATCCCCCCGCCCTTCGGGCACCCCCCTTCAGAAGGGGGGCAAAGCAGTCCCACTTACCCCCTACCCTATGGGATACAGTAAAATTAGTATCCCAAGGGGCACACTGTCCACCAGGGAGGGGGAGTTAATGGATCAAGATCACCTTTTGAGTGGTCGCTGACGCGTCACCCTCAACCCTGATGAAGTACACGCCGGGCCCGTAACACTCGCCCCAGGTTTGCATGCTTGACTTGTTAATCCAAACGGTTATAGTTTAAGTATGAGACAGGTTGTTATCTATCGAGGTGAAGACGGATACTGGGTGGCTGAGTGCCCCAGTTTGCCCGGCTGCGTTTCTCAAGGGAAAACCAATGAAAAGGCGGTAGCTAACGTCAAGGAAGCAATCGAGGGATACATCGAGTCACTCAAAGAAGACGGCCTTCCTGTCCCGGAAGAACGCTTCGAGACAATCGTTGTCGCGGTGTGACAAATTAACACCCCACAACATTACTCCGTAACCGTCGTCGCAAGCGTGCTTCGCACTGTCGCGGGGACCCCGAAAAGAATAAGTATGGAGTGCAACGACCATGTCGTTGCCGCGACAACGCGGTTGTCGCACTCCAAATGTCAAGTGCTCCTTTTTGATTACGCAAAAAGATCGCAGAGAAGACGGTTGACAAGCTGACGTCAGAAGCTACTATACATGGATGAATAACGTCGAGAAGTTGCTCAATTTATACTTGGAACAGGAACAAGAATACCTTGACGATCGACTTCACCTTTTTAAGCCATATTTTCCCTATTTCTGTAAGTTGGTAAATTTCATTGATGACCTTATAAGAATAAACAATTCGCTTGATATTAATAAAGTTTTTTGGCGGAATGTACTAGGTCAATTCCTGACAGAAATAGATCATTCAGGCTACACGGGGTTTACAATGCTTATGAGAGGTCACCCAAGACAAGCACTAGCATGTTTACGGCCTGCAATTGAAACAGCAGGTTACTCTTGGCGTATTTTTGGAGACGAAGATAAGTTACAATTATGGTGGGACGTTAACAAAAACATCGCATATACAGGAAAACCTGGCAAGCTTCAAAAAAAGTACAAAAATGAATTTGAAATGCCCAGATTCCCGAAACACGCGAACTGGTCTTTGCATTCTTTGGATAAGGGTTTTAGCATATGTTCTCAGTCTGGTTCGCACATTCGAATATCAGGGATGGCTCTTACTTATGATTGTCAGAAGGGTGGCTTTTTTGACGACGAAGAGTTGCTAATGGTTTTTACAAGATTCTTTTTAGAAACACTTCGCCATATCGGCGCTGTTATGGCTGAAGTATGTACAAAAACATTACCTTCCCCCCTTTGGGTCAAACTCGATTCTGCTATACTTCAAGATGTAATTTATTTCAGTTGGATAGAAGCCCTGAAACTATCCAAATCAAGAATTACAGACATAATCACAACACAAGACAAGCTTTACCGCCGTTCACCTAAATTCCAAAAAAGGGTAAGATTGGCAGCAGGTGGAATGACAGATCCAATGATTACTGATATTATTCTGTGGATTCGCAAGACTAATTGGAAAAAAGGTAAAGAGCAAAGCAGAGCAGCCATGATCATAGAACTTATAACAAAGATGGATGATGAAAACGTAAAATCGTTTCCCAAATTATTTCCCCCAACTGGTTCTAAGTTTTTGGAGCCTATAGTTAACTGGCTTTTGGAGAAATAAAAAACTTTCCAACGAACAACATACTTGCTGTGCTTGATATTAAAAACAGCCTAGAGAGGCTGTTCCACAAATACATCCCTTCGAGGCACAACCCACTTGCATCATGCGGATATTTCTATAAACTAGTGGCATAGCAGGTGAGCGGGGAAAGTGTGTCTGATTGAGAAACGGTTTTGAATTTAAACAAAAGCAAGGAGCAGAAATGCTTGATGAAAAGCAGTTGAAAGACACGGTTCTTGCCTACGTCAAGGAAGAGTACGTCGAAGACGAGGATGAGGCCGATGAACTTACCCCGGACACACCGCTCATCTCAGGTGGAATAGTTGACTCCTTCTCCATGGTCTCACTCAAGGTGTTTTTAGAGAAGCGCTACCATATCCAGATCCCGAACGCAGACGCCACACCACAGTCGTTCGACACGGTGAACAAGATCGTGGAGCTGGTTAAACGTTTCAAGGGGGAGTAGATGGCATACAGCGATAAGGTTCGCGAGCACTACAAAAAAACCATAGCCGAGATCCGCGAGGGGGGTCTTTTCAAGGAGGAGCGCTTCATCCACTCACCCCAGGCAGCAGACATCAAGGTGGAGTACCCGGAAGGCTCCGAGCTTGCCAGCCTCATCAACATGTGCGCCAACAACTACCTGGGTCTTTCCTCGCATCCTGAGGTGATAAAGGCCGCACACGACGGGCTTGATTCCCGCGGCTACGGGATGAGCTCGGTGCGCTTCATCTGCGGGACACAGGACATACACCGCGAGCTGCAGGACAAGCTGACAAAGTTCCTGGGAACCGAGGACACCGTCCTCTTCCCATCGTGCATGGACGCCAACGCCGGCGTGTTCGAGGCTATACTGGGCGAGGAGGACGTGATCATCGCCGATCGCCTTGTCCACGCCTCGCTGATCGACGGCATCCGGCTGTGCAAAGCTGCCTACGACTCCTTCAAGCACATGAACATGGCCCACCTTGAGCAGAAGCTCGAGATGCACCAGGACAAGCGCATCCGGCTGGTGGTGACCGACGGCGTCTTCTCCATGGACGGCGACTTTGCACCGCTCGATAAGATGGTCGAACTTTGTGAACGCTACGATTCCATGATCCTGCTGGATGATTCCCACGCCACCGGATTCATCGGCAAGACCGGAAAAGGCACGCACGAGCACTTCGGTGTTGTTGGTAAAATCGATGTCATTACTACGACCCTGGGCAAGGCTTTGGGCGGGGCGTCAGGTGGATGCGTCTCAGGCCGTGCAGAGATCGTTGAGATGTGCAAACAGCGCGCACGACCCTATCTTTTCTCAAACACCATGCCTCCGGTGATCGTTGCCGCTGCCTCGAAGGTGATGGATATAATCTCACAGACCACCGAGCGCCGCGACAAGCTGGAGCAGAACACGAAGTACTTCCGGGAGAAGATGACCGAGGCAGGCTTCGACATCCGTCCTGGCGAGACGCCCATCGTGCCGGTTATGCTCTACAACGCCCAGCTCTCTCAGGACATAGCCCACGACCTCTACGCCGAAGGGATCTACGTGATAGGGTTCTTCTATCCGGTGGTGCCCCAGGGTCAGGCGCGTATCCGCTGCCAGCTCTCCGCGGCCCACGAGCGCGAGCACCTGGACAAGGCGATTGCCGCATTCAAGAAGATAGGAGCCAAGCACGGCATCCTGGGATTGAAGAAGAAGGAGATCATCGAGAAGTTCGGGCTTTAGTGCTCCTTTTTGCCTGACGGCAAAAAGATCGCAAACAAAATCGTAGGGGCCGACCTTTAGGCCGGCCCGAATTATTCCATGGAGGTAAAGATGCCTATTAACAGAAAGAAAGAGAGGTATCACTACTGCATTGAAATGGAAAATGCCCTATGCCAGTTTCGAGGTAGGAAGTATGAGGATTGGGCTACTCTCTGTGAAGATCCAAAACTGCTAAAAAGAGCTTTGTTAGATGTTACGAAGGTGATCCGGAAAAGGCTCCACTCAATCAGTATGGATACTCGACTAGAATTAACAACATCAACGACTTTGGAAAGCTTGGCAACAGAAATTAAGGAAATTGGGGAAGATTTCAATAATGACCTCGAAATCATCGCAAAACTTCTCGACTTCATCTCTCGATTGCTTTGTTTTGGTTGGCAAGATGGGAAAATTCACCGTGAGGTAGTTTACTTCCAAACCAAGGAGCAAGAAAATGAAGACTTCAGACATTTAGACCCTAACGGGTTCTGGGATACCTTCGATCAACCCCTGCGGGAAAGGGAAAGAATTGTACTAGAGCTGAAAGATAAGAACATACATAACAATGTAATAGCCCGCACTATGAACATCAGCGAATACAAAGTGAACCAGATCCTTCATAAACATGGAAGAATTAAAGCACGCTGAAACTGCCCATGGGGTTATAGAAGCGGGCTGGTCTGAAGTGGTAGGGGCACGGCATGCCGTGCCCCTACGGACTCCTCAGGAGTTCTCATCTGCTAACTAACCCTGGGTTAATTTCTCCTGCCAGGCGATGAGCTTTTGCAGGGCTTCGATGGGTGAAAGGGAGTCGAGGTCAAGCTCGGCAAGCTCGGCGGCGATCTCGTCCTGAACCGCACCGGTGAAGAGCCGAAGCTGAACCTTCTTCTCGGTCAAAATCTCGTCTATCGAGACCGTCTCCCCTCCGTAGATGCGTTCCAGGAGAAACCGTGCGCGCTCCACCACAGCCTTGGGCAGACCGGCCAGCCTGGCCACCTCGATCCCGTAGCTCTGATCCGAGGGTTCGTAGCGCAGCTTTCGCAGGAAGAGGACGCCGTCTTTGGTGCGTTTTACCGAGAAGCTTACGTTTCGCAGCCCTTTGAAATGGGCGGCAAGCTCGGTCAGCTCGTGGTAGTGGGTGGCGAACAGGGTCTTGGGGCGCAGCTCGGGCGAGCTGTGCAGATACTCGATCACCGCCCAGGCGATAGCCATCCCGTCGTAGGTGGATGTGCCGCGGCCGATCTCGTCGAGAATAACAAGGCTCTTGGGAGTCGCCGAGCGCAGGATGTTTGCGGTCTCGGCCATCTCGGCAAGGAAGGTAGAGACCCCGCGGGATAAATCGTCCGATGCGCCGATCCGGGTGAATATCTTGTCCACCAGACCAATGGAGGCCTTGCGGGCAGGCACGAACGAACCCATCTGGGCCATGATCACGGCTAAAGCCACCTGCCTGAGATAGGTGGACTTGCCTGACATGTTGGGCCCGGTGACCAAAAGAACCATGTTCTCCTGTATGTCAAGCCGCACGTCGTTCGGAATGAAGCGCTCGGCCAGGAGCTTCTCTACAACTGGATGGCGCGAGGAGGTGATACGAATCTCATCGTCTTCGGTGATTTGAGGTTTAACATACTGATTCTCACGTGCAGCCTGGGCCAGACAGCGCAACACGTCTACCTCGGCCATCACATCGGCCAGCGCCTTGAACGAGCGCGAGCGCTCGGCCAGCCTGGCACGGAAGGAGATAAACATCTCGTATTCGATTATCTTAGAACGCTCCTCGGCGGTCAAAATCTTCTGCTCAAGCTCCTTTAGCTCAGGGGTGAAGAAGCGTTCGGCTGAAACAAGGGTCTGCTTGCGGATGTAGTGGGAAGGGACCTTTGATGCAAGGCTGCGCGGAACCTCGATGTAGTAGCCGAACACGCTGTTGTAGCCGACCTTGAGTTTATTGATACCTGTGGCTGATCGCTCCTTGAGCTGAAGGGAGGCGATGTGTGAGCGGGCGTCATGGGTAAGGCTGCGAAGCTCGTCTAATTCTTCATTGATACCCTTGTTTATGATTCCACCTTCCAACAGGACCACAGAGGGATCACCGATTATGGTTTGCTCAATCTCGGTTGCCAGCTTGCTAAAATCCTCTATCCTTTCAGCAAGTCCTTTCAGTAGATTGGATTGGGTCTTCTTTAGCTCCCCCTTAATCTCTGCACCTAACCTCAAGATAGCTCCCAACCTTCTCACCTCCCTTGGGTTTGCGCGCTGGGTCGCGATCTTTGAAACCAGCCGCTCCGGGTCCCCTGTTTCTTTAAGAAGTTCTCCTAGATTGTCGGATAGCTCCTTGTTTGTAAAAAGTTCTTCTACGGCATCCAGCCGGGCGTTGATCTCCTGTCTGTCTCTCAGTGGAAAGATAAGCCAGCGCCGCAGGAGCCGGGTACCCGGAGGGGTAAGGGTGCGGTTGAGTACCGAGAAAAGAGAACCTTCGGCGGAGCGGTCCCGCTGGCGCTGGAGAAGCTCCAGGTTGCGCTGGGTGAACTCGTCTACAACGAGATAGTGGCCGCTGTCAAATACGCGCAAGCCCTCGATGTGCGGCAGAACGCTCTTCTTCTGCTCGATGAGATATGAGAGCACCGCACCCGCGGCCCGCAGCGCCAAAGCACGCCCCTCCAATCCCAAACCTTCCAGGGTAGCGACCTTGAAGTGATCGAGCAGTTTTGTGGTGGCGATCTCTGCATCAAAAAGATAGCCTGCTACAGGCTGAATGCTTGTCTCAAATGAGCAAGGTCGCCATCCCTCCTCTTCGGCCAGGAGAAGTTCACGCGGAGAGATCTTGGCCAGATGTTCTTCTACTTCTCCGATTGCCGCTTCACCGCAGGTGAACTCGCCGGTGGATACGTCGGCATAGGCGATACCGGCTTTGCCCTCGACTTTGACCACAGCCGCCAGGTAGTTGCCCGCTGACGCATCAAGCATCTCCTCACTGGCGATGGTTCCAGGGGTGATGACCTCGGTAACGTCGCGTTTAAGGAGTTTCTTTTTTGGATCGGGAAGCTCGGTCTGTTCGCAGACAGCCACCTTTAGCCCGGCCTTGACCAGCTTGGTAAGGTAGGCTTCGTAGCTTTTGACCGGTACACCTGCGAGAGGGATATCGCCCGAGGTCCCGTAACGTCGGGATGTTAAGGCAATACCTAAAACCCTTGCCGCTGTCTTGGCGTCATCATACAGCATCTCGTAGAAGTCGCCCATCCGGAAGAAAAGTAGCGCGTCAGGATAGCGCCGCTTGATCTCGTGATACTGTTTGAGAAGTGGGGTTAAGTCGGCCAATTTAAGCTATCGTTTGACGACCATCGCGGCCTTACCTTGGGCCCGCAGGCTCTCCGCGTAGGCTGAGGCCTCTTGCTGGGTAGCGAATGGGCCAAGCCAGAGCCTGTAGTAGATCCTTCCGGCGATTGTCGCCTGCCTTATCTCACCTGCACGTCCCTTATCGCGATACTCTGAAAGCAGCCTCTCGGCCCGCGAACGATCGATAAAGGAGCCAACCTGAACCGCGTAACCACCTTGGGTAGCGCTCGTGGTAGTCGTATCTCCAATATCCTCCAGTTCCTTTGCGGCAAGCAAGGACCAGATGCTCCCTGCTCCTCTGGACTGGGCCTTGTGAAAGTGAACTGCAGCCGTAGATTTATCTCCCAGAATCATGTAACATACACCCAACCAGTAGTTAGTCTCGGCCAGCAGAGGGGTCGCAGGATAAAGTGAAAGAAGCTGCTTGAGCTTTGTAGTGGCCTGCTGGTAAAGTCCGAAGGCGTAATCCACAGACGCGGCTTCAAACAGGGCGCTGTCCGCATATGGACTCGCTCCATGCCTGGCAACGACCCGCAGGTAAAGCTCGCGCGCGGTACCAGGGTCCTGCTCAAGCCGCCCAAGCCAGAGTGTGGCCTGTGCAACGCCTGCGTCGTTGGGACGCTCCCTAACGAACGCCGCAAAGTGCTGACGGGCGGCCTCGTACTCCCCGGCACGAGCAGCCGCCAAGCCGTCGTTAAGGCTTGCCCCTAAAAGAAACAGCAACCCAATCATAGTTCGCACAGACCGGAGAGCCGCAGCTTGTGCATAACCAGGCGGTCTCCTCAAGCCGCTCGCCGCAGGAGGCGCAGATCGAAGGCATGAACACAAGCTGCTCTGAAAGTTTATCGAACGATTCCCTCGCAGCCTCCCAGTTCCCCTGATCAAGAAGAAGCCTTGTGCGCTCAAGCAAGAACCCCACGTCGCCTGGACAACTTGCCAGAACCTCATTGATCAACTCAATGGCCGCATCCGGCGCACCCTCCTTCGCCTTGAGCCGGGCAAGCCTGAGGCGAACTTCGTACTTGTCCGGATAGCGCTTCAGCAAATCCTCATACAGAGGCACGACCTTCTCGTAGATACCCAGATCGAAGTAGACCTTCTCGGTAAGACCCAGCACCTTATCCGCATACTCCGGATAAAGCTTGAGAAACTTATCTATCAGTGAACGGGCTTTGGTCTTATCATTTTTACCCGCAAGATGTTGGATCTGAACGATAAATACGTATGGGTGATTCTTGGCTAGCTTCTGCGCCTGCTTGAGGGTATCCGCTGCCTTTTCATCCTCGCCTTTTTCCCATTGCAAACGCGCCAGCTCCGCGTTCCATGTGGCCGTTTCTTTCTTGGCGGAGAAAAGTTTCTTATGCTGTTTCAGGGTCTCTGCCGCCTCATCCGTGCGCTTACGCGTAAGAAGCATGGCAAGCAACCGACGAAGATAGTAAAGCTTCTTTGGAGAAAGCTTAATAAGTTCCTTTAGCAGGCCGATGGACTTTTCCACGCGATCCATCGCAAGGTAGTCTTCAACCAGCTCGTCGTAGATTACAAGCTCCTCTGAACGTTTCAGTGCGGGACGCACCGTAAGTGACTGGTGGATGTGCGCCGCCTTTTCAGCATCGCCCCGCTCACGCATAAGCCTGCCGAGACGAATGTAGGCGTCCACGTTGTCCGTGTCCTTCATTACCGTATCGCGCAGACGTTTTATCGCCTCGGTCTCGCGACCGTCAATGAGTGCACGAAGCGCCTCCTGGTAGTTGTCACCCGCGGGCTCGCTGCGACGTCTCGTAAGAGCCACTGCCAGGATAACAATCCCCAGAATGATGACTGCGACAAGGATTATCCAGAATACGGTCATCTTTCCTCCTCGGCATCCTCGGCCTCCTTGGCCAGGATCTCGGGAGCAAGTGGAAGATTCCGTAAAGCGTTGATCTCTTTGCGCATGGCTTCGATCTCCTTACGCAATCGCCTGGTCCTCGCACGCAGTCTTATCTCCTCTGCAAGGGAGAAGAGGACAACCGAGAAGACCCCGATGCCGAAACAGATAAGTCCAAAAAGCGAGACCGCCACGTGGTGTTCGCCGAAGAAATGGACGGTTGCTATGGATGCCTCTCCTTCTCCGATCCCGGAGTTAAACAACGCAAACGCCCCAGCAAGTAGGAACACCGCGCCCACGATGATCCAAACTATAACCTTCATACCGCCTCCTTTGCAACCGGTTCGGCGATTATGCTCCAGCCTACGAGGCCAACCAGCCTTGCCCGAAGCTTCTGACCCAACCGGGCGGTGTGGTTCAAGATTACAGGTCTATAATTCTTCAATTCTGCAAGCATCGCCCCTTGCCCCCTGGGGGCAGGTGCAGTAACAAAAACCTCCTCCTCGGTTCCTACAAGGCCCTCCGCACGCCTTCGCGTCACCTCGTTTTGACGATCTATAAGCTCGGCAAGACGTCTCTTGCGTTCCGGGACGGGAACCTTTCCCTGAATTCCTGCAGCTACGGTCCCAGGACGTTCGGAGTAGGCAAACATGTAAGCGAAGTCAAATCCGATGCGCTTAACCGCATCAAGGGTAAGCTGGAAATCCTCCTCTGTTTCCCCAGGAAAACCCACCATGAGATCGGTGGTAAGGTATACGCGAGGAAACGCCGAACGCACCCAGGCGATCTTTTGCTCGTATTCGGCAAGACTGTAACCTCTGCGCATTTGCTTAAGCACACCCTCCGAGGCCGACTGAAGCGGCAGGTGAAAAAAGTGCAGAAGCTGGGGTATGCGAGCCATGCGCTGGATCATCTCATAGGAAAGATCGCGCGGGTGCGACGTCAAAAAACCAAGACGATCGAGCCCTTCCAACCGAGCCGCGCGTTCCAGCAGATCGATAAGTTTCATATCTCCGTGACGATAGGCCAGAACGTTCTGACCGAGAAGGAAAATCTCGCGTATTCCCTGACTTATCAGATAGCGAATCTGTTTTTCCAAATCATGGTAGGGGATGCTTCGTTGTGGCCCGCGTGCGTAAGGCACCACGCAGTAGGTGCAGAAGTTGTTGCACCCCCTCATCACCGAAAGGGATGCAGAGACCGAGCTGTTTAACGCGGGCAGAAGATCACTGTAGGTCTCGAAGGATTCGGGGGCGGTGTTGAGGTTATCGTGACCCAGAAGCAAACCAGGAATCCTGCGGTATTCATCCGGGCCAAGAACCAAATCGGCTACGCCTTCTTTGACCAGCTCCTGGCCCCTCAGTTTGCCCATGCATCCGGCCACAATCACCTTCTTGCCCCGCCCGCGCATCGTTCGTGCAAAACCCCGTGCCCTATCCTCAGCATGCTGGCGAACCGAACAGGTAAGAAGAACAACAGCGTCGGCTTCTGAGGTTTCTGAGACCTCGCGGATACCTGCATCGGCAAGCAACCGGGACACCAGGTGCGAGTCCGCCGCGTTCATCTGGCAGCCGTAAACCTTCACATAGCACTTCATCTTAAAGATTCTAACGAACCTTGCGCCATAGTCAACCCCCCCCGTAACACACCAACACACCTATCTTACATACATTCTGGAACGTACTTGACGCGGCGATACACCTAAGCACATCTACGCATCTTATAGATGAAACTCCGGGACCACAAACATGAAATACCCCCGAAATCCGGATTAAGAGAACAGGGATGCGCACCGGGGTTTATATCTACCCCAGATTACTACACCGCAGTACCCCCCTTGTAAGCCTACGAAAACAAAAGACTCAATCAACGATTACTGGAATACCCCAGATGACGCTGGACCACTCATCTGAGGCGTAAACAAAGCTCCCCAGACCGATCCCTATGATATAAAAGCGGGACTTGCCTTTACCAGTGAAGGAAACACTTGCTCCAGGTTCATGAATTATCCAGTTGCCTTTATCGTCTGCAAGGTAGATAAGCAGGGTGTCATCACCGGAAACGAAAACCTCCTCCACGCTCACGCTCTCGCCGGATGAGATGTGGATGAGATCTTCTGGTTCAAAAAGTCCCCTCATACCATAGACATCGGGATCGGCAGAGGATATAACGGTAAGGCCGCCTGAGGGATAGGCGAGGACGAGGCTGTCGAAAGAAGGAGCGGTGGCAACCTCTGGTGTTGATCCCATGATCCCGCCTGAGTACTTGAGGAGCCTCCAAGTGGCATCGCCTCCCAGAGAGTCGAAGAATACATCACCACGCGAAGAGTAACGAAGCATCTTATAGATGTTGGTATCCGCGGCCAGAGCACTGTCGCTGCCGCGCTCGAATAAAGAATCCACCTTTAGCTCAACACTACCCTTCAGGGTATCAACAACATACGCGGTGATAGTGGTATCTATTCCAAGATCGAACGTATAAGCATACACCGAGTTGGTTATCGAGAAAGAGAACCCTGAAACCAGATAACGCACAGATGAGGTGTCTTGGCGAATAACCTCCAGGGTCTCTTCAGGAACAGCCACCACTATCTGGCCCTCAGGCAGATGGTTCTTGGAGGATAGGAATCCCTGCTGTGGTTCTAAAAGATCCACTACATCGAGGCTGTCCTGGTAACTCCAGCGCCATACCTCGGGCTCATCATCCTTCTTACAGGCAACAGGTAGCCATACCAGACACAAAAGGAGAATCACAAGTGAGAGGTATCTCTTCATAAGCAACTATTAAGTTATAGCGGGGGAGAGCCTGAGACTCTCCCCCTGAGTCTGTTAATGTCTAAGCTCAACTAGTGAACGACAACTACTCGACCGCTCGCGGTATGTGCAGGCGTGACGAAGTAGTAGAAGTAGACACCGGCAGCCACCGCTGACGCGTCCCAGGTAAGCATGCGAGTATCATCGAGCCTGCCATCGAATAGGGTCTCAACCAAGCTGCCGGCAACATCGTAGATCTTTAGTGAGGCATGAGTGCCAGGTGCGCTTACGCTGAAGACCACGGAGCCCGAGATCGGGTGCTGGCCGAGCAGTGCGATGAGGGGAACCTCAACAGCAGGGGCTTCCTCAACCGCTGGGTCTGTTTTTTGTGGCGTGGGCGCGGGGCCGCTACCTCCATAAATCTTCATAGCGGGATCGTTGCTGCCCAGATACATCACCGGGTTGCTGGTAACTACGCCCTCAGCAGGCCCTGGCTGGACAACGGAGCCGGAGAAGAGGTCGTGGATGTAGGTTACGTGAAGGATGCTGTCTGAACCTATCCAGGGGTATGCACTGTGATACTCCTCACTTTCACACTTGCCGGGTTGAGCACCAGGGCTGTGTGTGTTTGTAAGGTTGGTGGCGTAGGCAACCAGGCCATAACCATTTTCGTCGAACTCGCCTTCAGTCCAATCCTTGACTCCACGCCATGTTGCACCGCCGTTAGTGGAGATTGCGGCATAGATGTCGGCGTTGATGGTTCCGCCTGCGCTGAGATCAAGCGAATCCCACTGGCCTGTCCAGGTGAAGACCATGTCGTCGCCCGAGCCTATAGCGGCAAGCTGCGGGTTCCAGCAGCCAAGACCCGGAGAGTAGTAGCCTGCACTTTGAGCGATTCCCCACAAGTAGAGGGCGTATGTACTCCAGACGGTATCGCCTTCCTCGGTTAGAGGGACGAACTGGCTGTAGGGGCCGGAAGCAACATTGAGCTTGTTGGTAACCTCACTCCAGTGCATCATCCTCAGGAAGAAAGAATAGAAGTAGGAAAACCAGAGTGTGTCGTTTCTGACTTCGTAGGAACGTGGTCCTTCGCCGAAGCCGATGTGAAGGTTGCCAGCTGCGTCGTAGGCGCAATCCAGATCACGGGACCAGGCGTAGAGATAGAATTCATCCGTAGTATTCGGAGCCTCGTCCGGATACTCCCCATCGGTGACCCTAACCGGGCTACCCCAGCTTGCACCGCTGTTCGTAGACTCGATGTAATTGATGTGACCGCTGGAAGCTATCTTATCCGGGTAACCCTGGACCGGAACACCGGAAAGCCAGGCTATGGCAACCTTGCTGCCGTCCTTGGATGTAGCCATGGCGACGTCGCTGGCGGAGTTCTGGGTGATAACCTGCCAGGGGGAGAAGCTCTGCCCTTCATCGGTGGAACGAGAGTAGTAGAGATAGTCAACATTGTAGGGATCACCCTCGCCATAGACGTGAGCGGTAGCGTGGATCACATCGTCCGCTCCTACAACGATATGCGGCCAGATCGGCTGCTCAGGAACGGTATTCGGGTCAATATCAACCGGGGAGCTGAATGCACCAAACCGGGGAAAAGCGTCCACTACAACGGCCGAGATATTATCAATAGTCGGCGTATGATGGAAAGCAACCACTGCCCGGCCGTCGGAAAGCACACCCATCGTGGTGTAGCCTGCACGGGGGGTACCCGATGCCTTAGTGCCCTCGTCGAACCAGACGACGAAGCCCGCAGAGTCCTTGTCCCACACGTTGTAGTAAACGTCACGCTCACCAAAGGTCTCGTCTGTCGAATGCATCCAGCAGATCTGAACATGCCCAGCAGAGTCGATCATGACTCGGTTCCCCATCGCACCGTTCTGCTGATAGTCGTACATGGTAACACCGCCCTGGTCACCTGCGACCAAAGGCACGGCCGTGCCGGATGAGATAGATGAGGCAGGGGTTATTTGACCATCCCTCAGGGGCAGGACAGGGGCAAAACCGACTTCTACCCCTTCCGGCGCCTTGATAGGACCAAGCACCGCAAAGGCGGCTACAGCAAACATCCCTGTTAGCACTATGAGCTTTTTAAGCATTTATGTCCTCCTTGGCTATATAGCCTGATTTGCCTCGTGGTTTTTGCAACCACTTCTTTCACTGAACCGGGATGCGTTGCGCGAAAACCTGCTATTAGGAGGTCTATTCCCGCAATGCAATCTCTTCATCTTAACCTCCACAACACTCTTCTTGAGAGTGCAGTCTTCACATTCAACTCAACCATCCGCCTGGCTCTCTGCAACGTATCCCTTATTATCGTTACCACTGGCCCTAAGGCCGTCTCAGCCTGAAGTGTTTATCCCTTCCTTCAATCTGATTACCACGCCTGAGCTTCACTCATTCAGTCTGAAGTTGAAGGGTATGTTAACCCATACTCGCACCGGCTTGCCACGTTGTTCGGCCGGAGAGAACGTCCAGCGGCGAGCTGCATTCATAGCGGCCTGATTAAGGATATTGAAGCCGGAACTCTTAACGAGCTTGGTATCAATCACCTTGCCGTCGATGTCAACGAGAGCTTCAACTATAGCCTGTCCTTCCATCTCAGCTACTCGTGCCTTCTCAGGGTAGGCGGGCTTGGGCGAGTATAGCGGCTGTGGTTTCTTCTCGACCTTCCAGAAGGCCACCACTGGGATCTCGACCGATTCCTCAGGCCTGGTGTAGACCTCAGCAAACTCGGTTTCTGCCATCGTCGCGGCCTCTACCTCTTCCTCGGACTCCGCCTCAATAGGCATGGCCGGCTTTTCTTCGGGAGGAGGTGCGATGAGATTCTCAACCTCCAGGTTGATATCCTCGGCGATGATCACGCGCTTCTGGCTGGTCTGGTAGGGCTTAACGTTCATACTTCTCGGGGCAAGCGCAAACAATGCGATGTTTATAAGCAAAGCTCCTATAACACCCAAACGCACGTAGATCGGGTAGGATTGCTTCATATCCGCTACGGGTTTTCTCTCAGCCATCTTTACTCCTACAACTCCTCAAACTGTGTTGCGAAGGTCAGCTTGAGCGCTTTGACCTCCTTCATCTTCTCGATAAGTTCGCTAATCTGTCCGTAGCGAGCATTCTCGTCCACGCGCAGCAACACAATGAGGTCCGGCTTCTCGGCAAGTATCTGGAGCAGCTTGTTGCCGAAGGCCTCTACTGGGGTTTCGGCAGGCATGAGCTTATCCTGAATCGAGATACGTCCTTCTCTGTCGATCCAAACGTTGAGCGTATTGCGGCGCAAACGGATCCTCTGGGTGGCCTCGGCCTTGGGCAGTATAAGCTTGAGTCCTTGCTCGGTGCTGAAGATGGTCGTTACCATGAAGAAGAGGATAAGAAGAAACGCGATATCAGACATCGAAGCGGTGGGGATCGCGGCTCCACCCCGCGATCGCCTGGCTAGCTTCATTCACCACCTCCTTCATCCCCTCCTTCAGAGAAGGGAACAAGACTGATACGTTTGGCATCCGCCATCTTAACCTCGTCCAGCACGTCTACCATCACCGAGTAAGGGGCCAGCGGCGAGATCTTGATCGCAACAGAGACCGAGTCGTGGGTACGCTCAAGAGCCGCCTCAACCGCGCCTCTTATATCGGCAATCCTGTACTCGTGCAGGGCGCCGTCCTCCTCTTCCACAAGGACCTTGCCACTAGGTGATACGAGAATCTGTATGATGTTGCGACTGGCGATCTTTACCTCTTCGCCCTTCTCAGGCAGAAGCATAGTGAGTCCCTTCTCCCTGGCAAAGATCGTAACCGTCATAAAGAAGATGATCAAAAGGAAGGCGATGTCAGCCATCGATGCCGTAGGAATGTCTGGGTTGGTTTTCTTTCTCTTGCCAAGAGATATCATCCTAGACCCCTTCTTAACCCTTCAGGATCCCCTTCTCTAAGAGATAATCCACAAGCGAACTGGCCGCCTGCTCCATATCACGAGAGTAACGGTCTATCATCGAGGTAAAAAGGGTGTGGAAAAGCACCATGGGTGCGGCAATAAGCAAACCGGTAGCGGTGGTGATAAGCGCCTCGGAGATACCAGTTGCCACGATGGTGGGTTCAACCTCACCGGCCATCGCCACAGCAGCGAACGCCTTGATCATACCCGTAACGGTGCCGAGAAACCCCAAGATCGGACCCAAAGTAGATGCCATGGCGATCCACAACATCCCACGATCCAGGAAGCCCAGCTCTACAGCACCAGCAGCTGCAATAGCTTCCTCGACAAATTCACGTCCCAGCTTGACCTTGACCAATCCGGCGCCAAGTATCTTGGCAACCGGCTGGGGTGTAGAATCGCACAGCTCGCGTCCTGCCTCTACACCGCCTGAATCCACAGCAGCGGTAATTTGGTCCATAAACTTCATGGGGTTCAGACGTGCCTTGATGAGAAGGGTAATGAACCGTTCTATGATGAAGGTGAGCCCGATTAGAAATACTGCAAGCAGACCCCACATCATCGGGCCGCCCTTTTGGAAGAGTTCGATCATTGAGCCTCCTTTGAACTGAGTATAGTCATGAGGCCAACGTTGTCAAGACTTCAAAGTGCCTTTTGCCGCGGTATCCTCAGCGTCTGGGGAGGCGTGAGAAAACACCCTACACAAGCCCCAGCATCTGTAAAAGAAACCGGGATGGCCTTGTGGGCTGACGAAACCGGCGGGCGGGCATAGAGACATAAAGCTCATCCAGACAACGCGTTATAGCCACGTAGCACAGACGCCTCTCCTCTTCTAAAGCATCTGGATCGGCAAGGCTGCGGGTAAGGGGCAGGAGACCCTCCACCAGACCAGTAAGGAACACCACCTTGAACTCAAGCCCCTTGGCGGAGTGAATGGATAAGAGCTTGACCGCGTCCCTTGACCACTGGGCAAGCTCCAGATCCTCAAGGAGAGCCACGTGATCGAGGAACAGCCCCAGCTCCCCTTTGCCGAACCTGGCTGAGGCTTCCTTTAACTCCTCAAGCGCCTCGCTTGCCGCTTGCGAAGAAAAACGCCTTTGGGTTACCTTGGCGTTTCTAATGAACTCAAGCAGATCGGTTGGAGTTACCTCATCTGCCCGCTTACCCCACTCGGCAAGACCTTCAAAAAACTGCTCAATCGAACGGCGCGACCGGCTCTTGGCCTGAGGGGAGAGTTTCAAGATACCCTCCTCTACTATTAGAGGGTTGGTCTCGGGTTTGAGGGAAAGAAGCCACTGCCAGGCCCGGATGGAGCCGGCAAAGGAGCGCTCGCGCATAAAGGCAAGGATTGCGAGCAGGTTACAGACCTCCTCGCGCTCGTAGAAAGGCTCTGAGCCGATCACGCTGCAGGGGATTCTTTCCGAGGAAAGGGCCTCCTCGAACGCCCGCGAGTAGGAGTTGATGCGGTAAAGCACCCCGAAGTCGGAGGGCAGGTAGCCCTTCTCTTGCATGAGGCCTTTGATACGCTCGACCACGAAGCGCGCCTCATCTGCTACTCCACTGGACTTGTAGAGCTCGAAGTGCCCCGCGTTCTTTGCAAGGGAAAGATGCGGAACCCCTGATGAATCCTGTGAGTGCGCCATCAGGTTCCCTGCTACTTTGATGAATTCTGCACCCATCCTGAAGGAAGCGTTAAGCTTGTGACGCTCGATTGGGGCAAAAACCCTTTTTGCCGCTTCTATCAACCGGGGATCGGCACCACGCCAGGCGTAGATGGACTGGGTGGCGTCGCCTGTAAGAAAGAGTCCGGTATCCGGCCCGCATACGAGGCGCAGGAGCTTGAACTGCAAAGGATGCAGATCCTGCAGCTCGTCTGCTAATATATGGAGGAACTTAGAGCGCCATTGGTCTCGAATCTGGGAATCTTGCTCAAGCAGCTGGACGGTTTTAATCAATAGATCGTCGAAATCCACCGCCTCCTTTTGCTTTTTGGCCTCCTCGTAGTCCTGCCAGAAATCACGAATCTGCTTATCTGACGGTGTCCGGGCAGGGTAGTCCTTAAGGGTCTTGCCTGCGAGCCTGAGGTTGGCAAGACTCTCGGCAAGTGCTCTTGCCCGGTTCCTTCCCCATTTCTTGCTAATAATATGTAGAATTTCACTGGGATTTGCCACCTTGAACTCAGGCGAAAGATCAAGCCGCCATCCCTCGATGCGCAGGAACCGCCAGCCGAACGAGTGGACGGTCTCGATCCACACATCGGGTAAGCTTCTGCCAAGTAGCCTCTCCAGCCGCCTACGCATCTCCTCAGCAGCCCTGCGGGAGAAGGCAAGAAAAAGAAGCTTGTCCGGAGAGATATTTTGTTTTGTGAGATAATAGGCCCGGTGAACCAGCAAGGTGGTCTTTCCCGTACCTGCCGCACCTACCACCAGTAACCGATTCTCGGCTGATTCAACGATATCGCGCTGCTCAGCGGTGAGTGTTATTCCCTCAACCGGGGATTGTTTTGCGGATACGCCGGAAGGGACGGCTCTATGTCCGCGAGTTTTCAGGGCTTTGAGCACCTCGGCTGCGGTCTGCGGCCTTGCCTGGGCGTCCTTTGCCAAAAGAGAGAGGATTGTGCCGGTGATCGTTTTGGGGATCTCAGGACGCAGGCGTACCGGATCGGTGGGGGCTTCATTCATAAGCTTCGCCCGGATCTCCTCGTAGTTGGCTCCCTGAAATGGGAGGACACCGGTAAGCATCTCATATAGGATGACCCCCACGCTCCACAGATCTGAGGAAGGCAGGAATCTACCTGACCATGCTTCAGGGGACATGTAGAAAGGGGTACCTGCCACCGACGCGGCAAGCGACCCTTTCTTAAGAAACCTGGCCAGCCCGAAGTCCGCGACCTTCACCTCTCCATCATCTGTAAGAAGTATGTTCTCAGGCTTAAGGTCGCGGTGGATAACGCCCTTTGCATGTGCATAGTCCAGTGCGGAAAGCACCTGCCTTGTGATACGCAACGCGTCGGCGATATCAAGACGGCCCTGGTCCAACTTATCCCGCAGAGCAGAGCCCTGAACAAACTCCGTCACCAGCACGAACTGACCCTTGATGCGGTCTACCGAGTAGAAGCGAACGACGTTCGGATGAGAAAGACCTGCAAGCAGTCGTGCCTCATCCTTGAGCATCTGGATGTCTGCAGGCCGCATGCGCGAGACCTTGAGCGCGAAATCCATATCAAGGATGGTGTCATGCGCAAGGTAGACGTCCCCGAACTGACCTCCCCCGAGCCAGCGAAGGATGCGATACTTGCCAAGGGTCTGTCTGATCAATTTACTGCAGGGAAGAAGGAGGCCTGAAGGATGTTATCCTTATCGACCAGGGCGCGGCCCACCAATCTTCGGTCCTCAAAACGCCAGTCCTCGCCTTTGGACACGCCGGGGTAGCGGGACGGTTCAAGGCTCGAGATTCGACCAAGAAACCTTTCCAGTTCCCTTCGGGCGGGTGGTGACCCTACCGAACGGCGTTCAAGGGCATCGAGCGCGTATCCGCGAAGCAGCCGGGGGGCAAGACGGCGAAAGAGATCAGAGTCAGCGGCATACTCAAAACCAAGGATCTCCTTACCTGCGGCAACGATCATACCCTGTGCATTGGAGAGTTCGCGGGGATCAACCACGTAGCGATCGGTCTCACAGGCAAGGGTGGTTGCAAGATCGTGGAGCGAGGAGGTGGCGGAGGAGACCTCAAGCGAGGTGAGCTTACGTGTGACCTCGTCCCAGATAAGCCTCTGGGGTGCGCGGAAGCTTTTGCCTGACCGCAGGGATTCGTTTACCCCGCGGCAGATGATGGAGCGCAGCCTGGGATGGGTGCTACTGAAGGAACCCTCGAAGGAACTGGAGCCGCCCCAGCGGCCCTCCTCTATACACGCTACAGGTACAGGTACAGAGGTTCGAGCATCTATAAGTGCAGCGGTGGTAGTCACCCTTGTCTGCTGGGCGCCGAATATCTCTTCGCCGTCGAGCAGGAACAGGGGTTCCGAACCCTGGTTGTCAAGGATAACCTCCTCGACGGTGGGAACCTCCAACTCGCTTACGCTGACCGTACCAGCATCCATGGCTTCGGAGAAAGTGGCAAGATTGATCTTGATGCCGCCGCCATTGGATAATGGGTAGACAGTCAGGTTCCGAACGAACAAAGGATCGTCTATCTTTAGCTTTGCCAAGCTCTCAGAAAGAGTCACGGGCATTCTCGCCTCCCTAAGGATTTAAAAGATTCCTCGATTGAGGCTCCCATCTCGTAGGCGTCGGAGCCGTCCTCGTAGTAATACGAGCGCTTACGAAATATCTTAAACCCGGCTTTCTGGTATAAACGAATCGCGGCCAGATTGGTGGTGTGAACCTCAAGATAGGCCCACTCGCATCCGGCGTCAAGGCCACGTTCAAGTATCTTGCGCAGCAACATCTTGCCGTATCCACTTCTTCGCACGCCAGAGTCAACCGCCAGATTCACTACGTGAAGGATTGGTATCTCATCGCTCTCGACCCTGGCAGATACATAACCTTGAATAACATCGTCAACGTCAAGCACAAGGCAGACGGCGTTTTCCAATCCGCATAACTCCTTAATCATCCGCTTCGACCACGGCGCTTTGAAGGACACCTTCTCTATCTCACAGACTCGTTCAAGGTCAAGCGCCTGCATGGCTCTAAGCTTTAGGCTTCTTTGCATCGGGCATTCGCAGGTAGAAAGGTTCAAGATCAGATGGGTCGCAGGCATCTTCCCGCCGCTGCCAGGCAAGCAGGGCAAGGGCCGAAGGGGTGGGAGCGATCTGAGGATTTTCAGGCATATGTAGACGTTCCCCAAGGGACGCTTGCAAAGACTCTTCGTATTTCAGACTGGCAGGCCCGAAGACCCTCACAGGCTCTGTGTGCACAGGGCTTCCCGCAAGAGAAGCTATGAACGCTGGATCAACGATTACCGGTTCGCTGGACCGCTTCGATCCCCTGTAGAGTGCTGTAAAGACCTCGTTCTTGTAGGCGTCGAGTACGGGCAAACGAAACTCGGTTTCGTTTTCGACGGGCAGGCTTGCGTTGAGCACGTCGAGCGTCATAACGGGAACGATCTTTAAGGAATGAGCGAAGGCTATCCCCTTGGCAAAAAGCAGGCCGATGCGCAAGGCGGTAAAGGAACCCGGGCCGATCGAGACCCCGAGCACAGACAGGTCGGCAAAATCCTTAGCTGTCTGATCCATGACCTCCGCGATCAATCCGGAAAGCACCTCGTTGTGCCTGAAGAGGCTCTCAACACTCCGCTCGGCAAGAATCTTGCTACCCTGGGCCAACGCCACGCCCGTCCAGATAGAGGATGTCTCGATTGCCAACACTAGGTTGCTCACCTCAACCTCTTCTGGATAGGGCCGCTGATGGTTATCCAACGATGGAGAGGATTGTCGGGAACGAACACCATCTCGACTCGACTCAGCGTACCGGGCAGCCAGCCGGCGTGTTCTGACCACTCCACAAGCATCACACCATCTTCGCTGTAGATCTCCTCAAGGTGCAGGCCGTCCACACCTGCCTGATCGAGACGGTAAAGATCCACGTGCTTGATCTCGAAATCAGCCTGATAGCTGCGCACCAGAACAAAGGATGGGCTCTGCACCCTTTGATCTACACCCAGTCCCTTGATGATTCCCTGGATCATGGTGGTCTTTCCTGAGCCGAGCTCCCCCTTTAAGGCAAGCACGTCTCCGGCCTGGATCCTCTGGGCTATGCGTTTGCCGAGCTTATAGGTCTCTGCAGGGCTCCTGGTCTCAAGCTTGATCAATCTCATCCATCCTGTGTGGTTGATTTTCGCCCTCCCCTCTATTCAAACGGTAGAGATGAAGACACCCCTTAAGGGTAAGGTCGCGGTCCACGATCTCTATGGCGTTTGCAAACGGGGCAAAGCGATCGGCCAAACCGCCGGTGGCTATAAAGGTAAAGTCTATCTTTGTCTCTCTTCTGACCGCGGCCCGCACCGCCTCGATCAGACCTACCGTCAGAAGATAAGAACCGGACTGCAGGCACTCCTCGGTTGAGCGTCCAACGTAGCGGTCAGGCTTTTTAGGCTTGATCTCAAAAAGCTTCGGGGCTTTGGATATGAGATTATGCAGACTGGCTTCAAGACCGGGCGCAATGATACCGCCAAGATACTCCCCCTTGCTTGTGACGAAATCTATGGTGGTTGCCGTACCAAAATCCACTATGGCCACGTCCTTGCCGTACTCGAAGTAAGCCCCCACCGCGTTGGCGATACGGTCAGCACCAAGATTGGAAAGGTTGCGGTAAAGGATGGTTATACCGGTATTAACATAGGGTGTAACCACCAGAGGATTCCCCAGGTTGAACCGGCTGCGAAACATCTCAACGAATCGCTCGGTAAGTTCAGGCACCACCGAACAGATCACCGCGCCCCTGGGCTCCTGGATCCCCAGGGTTTTGAACTCTATAAATATCTCATCCGGTGTGTGCTCAGGATGAGTGGCCAGACGCGCAGCCGAGGTTAAGCCAGCGCCCTCGGCAGTAGCTACCTTGGTGAATGAGTTACCTATATCAACAAGGATTATCATCTCGCCTCAAGAAGGTGCTGTGCCGGAACGGTGAAGAGCTCACCCTCAGAGCCCTGAACCAACGCCTCGCCTGAGGGCCCAAGATCAATAAGACGGCCGGTGTATGTTCTGTTATCCCGGATAACCTTGACCGGTTGATCGGCCTCCAAGAGAACCCGGCGAATGGAGGGTTGAAAGAATCGAAATCCATGCTCGGCAAGCTCGTCCATCGCCTTAAGCATACCAGAAACTATGGAGATAAGCAAGACCTCAATATCGAACTCATGGCCTGCGAGCATACGCAGCGAGACCGCAGAGGAAGCCAGGCCACCTTCAAACCCCTGCTGGTTAACGTTTACCCCCACCCCGATACCCAGGCGAGCGTCCCATCCTTCCACCATAATCCCTGCCAGTTTTTCCCCATCCGCGTAGAGATCGTTCGGCCACTTCAGCTTGAGGGACAACACTTTTGAGGAGAGCTCTTTCCATAAAGCATATGCAGATACCAAGGGCACCGCCCAGTCCTCCTTCGGTCTCTGGACTACCATGCTAAAGTAGAGCCCTCCCCTATCCGATTGCCAGCGTCGTCCCAACCTGCCCTTGCCAGCGCTCTGCTCTAAAGCACAAACAAGATAAGGCGGCGACGCTTGGGATGCTCGAGCCGCATCCTGGGTGGAGGTGACCTCCTCGCGGAACTCTACATGGGAAAGACCCAAGGCCTTGCTAATCCTTGCTGCGTCCATGATCATCAAAAAAGGCAAGCGGCATGTGTATTGAAACATAAGTATGGTTGTGTGGATAACTGAATGTCCCTTCAGGGAAGCAATCCATCTCGATCCCCTGCTTGATTGTAAACATCAGCCCTGAGCGAAACCGAAACTCAAAGTTAAAGAGCAGCCTTGACTGTGCGTGTCCTGCGCGCCATGGCGGCCAGGTCCGCTCGGCGATAAGCGTGTCGTCGTTGTAGCGATAGCGCCACGAACGCTGGTATCCTGCCTCGAATACAAAAACCGGCAGCGGATTCCAGCTTATGAGTGCCGTAAGGACGTCGTAGTCGCGGCGGTAGCTGACTGAGTCCATATCACGGTCCATCCTCCATATCTGATAGGTGCATAGTAGCTCAAGACGCTCGGTAGGTGAGTAGGATACGAAGGGCTTTATGTAACGGTCCCTCACCGTGTCAGCGGTGAGGGAATCTTGGACAGGCCAGCGGGTCTGGATGCGATCAATTCGCCAGGAAAACCGCGTGCCAACCCAGAGATTCTTTAGCGGTTGTAGCTCCAGTCTACCCCAGGCAAAGCTGCGGTCACGATCACGTTCCCACTCATACAAGCTGCTGTCCGGCCAGTCAAGATACTGAGCCGATTGGGTGCCCAACTCAGCATGAAGACGTAGGCGTGCCCAGCGAAGCTCTCTGCGTGCATCCACCTCGAATTTTAAGGGAATACGGGTGTAGGGATCCCTCTCAGGACCTTCGGGAACAAAGTAGATGCTCAGGTTGTGATCAAGATGCTGCGCTATGGCATAGAATGCAAGCCAATCGGCGGTTCCTCTGCGCCAGGCCAACCCTATCCCGGCTTCATTCTCCTTCTTGAAGTAGAATGGAACCACCACCAAATGGAGGTATAAATTGGGTGCGGCGCGCATCGTAGGCTCGAACCGATGCTCGTACATCGAGAAGTCGAAGTCGTATAGCGCACGGAAACTATAACGCAAACTGAAGTTTCCAGCGAAAGCAATCTCACTCTTTGCTTCGTAAATCTGATACCAGTGCTCCATGTCATGGGAGCCCTGGGATGTCCGAAACCCATAGGGCGAGGTCTCGTAGACCCATTCCCAGTAACGTGAGAATTGCGCCAGGTTCATATCCATCCCGTAGTAGACAGAAGCATCCTCAGGCTGAACGAACGCCAAAAGTCCCAGTAGGATAACGCTCATGAGAAAACTTTAGCCACAGCGATTAAAATGTCAAGTCCAGTGAACCGACCGTCTCTCCCAATCATCAGCATATCTATCTCACTGGAAGGCGATCTGCTGTCTTGACAGCGAAAGAGAGTTTATCGTCGGGTTGTCTGATGAATCCTTCAGAGGCTATGGTCGGGTTTACTCATTCAACCCTGAATGGTGCTGAAGCCTAGGGGGCCTCTAAGGCCTTAACCTGTTTATCCTTGCTGCGTCCATGCTCGCGAACGAAGGCCAAAGGCATATATATGGAGATGTATGTATGGTTGTGCGGGCTGCGGAAGAGACCTCTGGGGAAGAAATCCATCTCCAACCCTTCCTTTATGGTGAGCATCATCCCGGAACGCAGGCGCAGCTCAAGATTGAAGAGCAAGCGAGACTGTGAATGGCGTCCGCTCCACGGTTCAGGGATGAGCGTATCGTTGTTGTAGCGATAGCGCCATGAGCGCTGATAACCGGCCTCTATCAAAAGCACAGGCAGAGGGTGCCAGCTTGCAATGGTTGAAAGGACGTCGTAGTCCCTGAAGTAGGTAAGTGAGTCCATATCCCTGCGTGTATCCCAGATACGGTGCTGGAGGCGGAGTTCTAAACGCTCGGTAGGAAAAAGGGAGATGAAGGGTTCGGCCCAGAACTCCAGCAATGTATCCGCGGTTAGTGTATCCCTACCCTCCCTGCCCGGCCAGAGGGTCTGGGAACGATCACCGCTCCACCCGAAACGAGCACCCAGCCACAGGTTCTGGACCGGTCTTAGCTCTAATCTTCCCCAGGCCAGGCTTCTATCCTGGTCGCGATCCCACACATACTGTATGCTGTCAGGCCAGCAAAGATACTGAGCCGATCGAGTCCCCAGCTCAGCGTGGAAACGCAGTCGCGCCCAGCGAAGCTCCCCACGCGCATCAAGCTCAAACTTGAAGGGGATTCGCCTGAAGGGGTCGTTATCAGGACCTTCCGGGGTATACATAAGGCTGAAGTTATGATCAAAAGCCTGGGCTATGGCATAAAAGGCGAGCCAGTCCGTGCTCCCCCTGCGCCAGGCCATCCCGACCCCGACCTCGTCGTCCTTCTTGTAGAATGCAGGAACTATAACCAGATGCGCGTAGAGATCGCGCCAGATACGCATCGTCGGCTCAAACCGGTGCCGGGTGATCGCCACATCGTAGTCTCGAACCATGTAGAACTGGTAACGCAGACTGAAGGTGCGGTTGAAGCAGGCTTCGGTCTTGGCCTCATAGAGCTGGTACCAGAGCTTCATGTCGTGGCAGCCCTGCGAGGTGCGGAATCCAGAGGGCGAGGTCTCGTACACCTTATCCCAGTAACGTGAGAACTGACCTATGTTGACGTCCATCCCTAGGTAGATGTTGGTATCCTGAGACTGGCTGAAAGCCAGCAGCCCCAGAAGAACGATCATCATAGCGAAACTTTAGTCATGGGTCTTAAAATGTCAAGTGCGCTGAGATTCCCGCTTGATCGAATATAACCACCAGCATCTGCCCACTTGGTAACGACCCCTTGGCGCACGAACTTCCAACTCTTGACTTTAGAACTTCTTCCCTTATAATTAGCGGTTATGGGCGTATTGTTGATTTTTACAGTTTTGGCGGGAACCCCCACCGATTGGGACGTGGCAAGGACGATGCTTTCAGGGATGTTTGCAGATCTTGGTGGGCTTGAGGGTATTGAAAGTGTAGTCCTTTACGACGCCAGATACTCTTCGGATGATGCTGGATACCTGGTGCGTACGCAGCTGGCCGAGGTTCTAAGAGAACGCGGCATAGAGGTTTACCTTTCCGCACCACTCGGCGCTGAGCCGGAGGTGGAGTTGCGCTACCTTGTAAACCAACTGCGCGTGGTTCATAAACGCAGTTACCGAAAGCTGCTTCTGGGACGCAGGATGATCGAGCGATGGACACAGGCAGAAGTGGAGATAACCTTGATGAAGGACAACATGGTTATTTCACAGCAGCGTTTTGTTGACGAACAGAAAAGCGTGTTCCCAGAAAGCGAACTGGATCTGGTGCGTTCCCCGTTAACCCAGGAGTACTACACCTCATCGTCAGCGGGCAGCCTGTGGGAACCGCTGCTGGTAACCGCAATAGTGGGAACGCTCATCTATATCTTTTACGCCCCCAAGAATTGATGAACTACAGGGATACCATCCATCTTCCCAGCACAGAGTTTCCGATGCGGGCAAAGCTCCCCCAAAGAGAACCCGAGATCTTACGCTTCTGGAACGAGGCTAGGATCTATGAAAAAACAATCAAGGCTAGACGTTCGGGCCAAACCTACATCCTGCACGACGGCCCGCCCTACTCCAACGAGCATGTCCATCTCGGGACTGCACTCAACAAGGTGGTTAAGGATTTCATCGTTAAGTACCGTTCGATGAACGGTTTCTTCACACCCTTTGTGCCGGGCTGGGACAACCACGGTATGCCCATCGAAAACAACGTCCTGGCCGAGTTCCGTAAGCGAGGGGAACCTGTCGAACGAGGGGCTGTCCGCAAACGCTGCCGGGAGTACGCGGCGCATTTCGTGGATGTCCAACGCGATGAGTTCATGCGGCTCGGCGTGTTCGGCGAGTGGGAAAACCCTTACCTGACGATGTCACGGCTATACGAAGCCGAGATACTTAAGATATTTGCCAATCTGGTCCAGCGAGGCTACATATATCGAGACCTGCGTCCTATCCACTGGTGCACCACCTGCCAGACCGCTCTGGCCGATGCAGAGATCGAGTATCATGAGAAGAGTTCCCACTCCATCTGGATACGCTTTCCGCTACACCATGACCCTGACCGTATCTTCGGCGGGGATAAGGAGGGCTCCTATGCACTTGTCTGGACCACAACACCATGGACTGTCCCCGCGAATCTGGCCCTGACGGTAAGGCCGGACTTCGAGTACTACGTTGTGAAGAGGGGCGAAGAGCGCTATCTTGTAGCAAAGGCACGCTACGAACAGACCGTCCGTGAGTTGGGGTGGAATCTTGAGGGGTTGGAGATCCAACGCCGTCTGCTCGGAGAGGAGCTTCGTAACCTCAAGTTCCGCCATCCTATCTTCGATCGTCCCTCTCCGGTATTGGAGGGTGATTTCGTCACCGCGGACCATGGCGCCGGCATTGTTCACACCGCACCCGGCCACGGCGAGGATGACTTCCGGATAGGCAAGAAATACGGGCTAGAGATCCTCTGCCCGGTGGATGAGAAGGGGCACTTTACCGCAGAGGCAGGCAAACGTTTTGCAGGCCTGGATCTACAGCAGGGCAACGAGGAGGTGCTGGCCGCACTTAGAGAGGCCGGTAACCTTTTAAAACAGGACATCCTTGAGCACCAGTATCCCTACTGCTGGCGATGCCATAAGCCTTTGGTCCTCCGCACCACCATGCAGTGGTTCATGAACGTGGATCATGAAGGGCACCGGGATAAGGCTTTGGCTGAGATTGTGAAGGTGGATTGGGTACCGGCGGAGTCCTACGAGCGCATCAAGGCGGCAATCGAGGGTCGTCCTGACTGGTGCCTTTCCCGGCAACGCTTCTGGGGGGTTGGAATCCCTGCATTCTACTGCAACGAGTGCGGCGAAGCTATACTGGATGCGGATTTGGTGCGGCGCACTGCTGACCTGGTAGAGAGGTATTCGGCCGACTTCTGGTTCGAGCCGGACGTTATGAAGCACTTTCCGGACCTCACCTGTCCTAAGTGCGGTGGTAAAAACCTCAGGCCGGAGCGAGACATCCTGGATGTGTGGTTCGACTCATCCTGTTCCTCGCTGATTGTTTGCCGGAACTGGGAAGGGCTGCGCTGGCCTGTGGATTTGTTCCTTGAGGGTCCGGATCAGCATCGGGGATGGTTCAACGCCTCGCTTATGACCAGCCTGGGTGCGGAAGGACGCTCACCTTACCTGCAAGTGGCAACCACTGGCTGGGCGGTGGATCAGGAGGGTAAAGCTATGCACAAATCGCTCGGCAACTATATAGCCACCGAAGAGATTGTGAATAGTTACGGTGCGGATGTGCTGAGATTGTGGGTTGCCTCATCTGATTTCACCCGTGACGTTCGAGTAAGCCGCGAGATTCTGGATCGTGTAGTTGACGCCTACCGCAAGATCCGCAACACCCTCCGATTCCTCCTGGGCAACCTTGCTGATTTCAGCGAAGAAGAGCGCGTGCCCTACAAAGAGCTTGGCTCGCTTGAGCGCTATACCCTGCACGAGTTACAGAAACTTGTCTCGACCGTACGCAGCGGGTTTGACAGTTTCGTGTTCCACCGTGCCTTCCAGGCCATATATCAGTTCTGCGGGATCACGCTCTCCAGCTTTTATCTGGATGTGGTAAAGGATACCCTTTACACCCGGGGCAAGCACTCGAAGATCAGATGCTCGGTGCAGACCGTGATGGCCGAGGTGCTCGATACGTTAATCCGGCTTCTTGCTCCTCTGGCCAGCTTCACCGCAGAGGGAGCCTACCGCGCCTCCCCTTTGGAGAGGACCGAAGAAAGTGTTTTCTTGCTTAGCTTCCCCAAGGTAGACCCCTCGCTTGAGGATCGCGAGCTCGCCTACGAGTTCTCACACCTCCTATCCGTACGCGAGGCGGTTCTCAAAGCGCTTGAAGAACGGCGCACCGCAGGCAAACTCAAGGCGTCAATCGATGCAAAGGTTAGCCTCGTTGCTAAAGACGACGCCCTGGCTCAACTTCTAAAGAAATACGAATCCCATCTGCCGGAGCTATTTATCGTCTCCCAGGTGAATCTCATGGAGTGGGACAAGATGCCGGAAAAAAGCAGGAAAAACGATCTGGCAATAGAGGTTCAAAGGCCCAAGGGAGAAAAATGCGTGCGCTGCTGGCTGTGGTCTGAGAGTGTGGGGACCCATCCAGACCACCCGGAGATCTGCGATAAATGCTATGAGGCTATAGCTGATGACCAAACGTAATCGGCAAAGGTATGGGCGAAAACTTCTTGCAGAGAAACTGCGCCTGCTTAGAGAAATAGGGGTGGAAGAGGAGGCCTTGTCCGAGTTGGCAAGGGAGGCCTCGGGAGACCTCTCGAGCTTCACTTTCCATATGGCCGATCAGTCCGGTGAAACCTACCGTAGAGAGCTGAAGGCAAGTTTGACCTCAGAACAGACACGCATCCTGCGGGCCATAGACGAGGCACTCAAGCGCATATACAACGGCACATTCGGGATATGCTCACGCTGCGGGGCTAAGGTTCAAAGAGAAAGACTGGACTACGTCCCCTATGCAAAGCACTGTATCAAGTGTCAGCGCTCGCTAGAAGGCTCCTGAACTCCTTATTCAAACCCTCCAGCAAAGCCCTGTATCCCCTCACCTTCAAGGTCACGCTTTCAGGACACTCGATGCGTTCCAACACGTCTCCCGCCTCGTAGAAACGGTGCTCCCATTCAGGATGAGAGCGAGGGATCCTAACCTCCACCTCTATAAGAATCTCTGCTGCAAGCTCTCGGATACGTCTGCGCAAGCCCTCCAGCCCCTGCGAGTGAAGGGCCGACACGAAGGTCGCCTCTTCGTATCTTCGTGCCAACTTCTCCTTCACGATCTCATCGAACAAGAGATCGCTCTTGTTAAGCACAAGCACCCTGGGAATCCCCTCTGCACCTAACTCTACAAGATGGCGCTCGACAACCTCTATCTTTTGATCGAGATGCCGATCACTTGAGTCAGCAACGTGAAGAACAACGTCGGCCTCGGATATCTCTTGAAGCGTCGCCCGAAAACTTGCCACAAGCTGGGTAGGGAGGTTCTTGATGAGACCAACGGTATCGGTGAGTAGCATGGGGATGTTTTCTTCAAGTTCCACCACGCGGGTTGTGGAGTCGAGGGTGGAAAAGAGCCTGGAGGAGACAAAGGTGTGTTCGGCGGCTAGTGCGTTGAGAAGTGTTGATTTCCCGGCGTTGGTATAACCGGCCATGGTAACGGTTAAAAGCCTCTTGCGGCGCTTTCGCTGGGTGTCCCGCTCACGTTCGATGTGATCGAGCTCCTTCTTCAAACGGTTGATCCGCTCCTGGATACGGCGTCTATCCACCTCCAATTTGGTCTCTCCAGGGCCGCGCGTGCCGATCCCCACGGCACGACCGCCGAGTGCTCCTGAACGACCGCCCAGGCGCGAGAGCTCCCGTCCCCAGCCTGTAAGCTTAGTATACTGGTACTCGAGCTGGGCAAGCTCAACCTGGGTATTGGCCTCCCCGCTTCGCGCATGGAGAGCGAAGATATCGAGTATCAACGCAGTGCGGTCTATGGTGCGGCGCTTGAGCTCCTCGGCGATGAAACGCAGCTGGGTAGGGGTAAGGGGGTTATCGAATATCACAAGGTCGATCGCAAGCTGTGAGCATATCGCCTTAAGGTAGGCAAGCTTGCCACGACCTACGAAGCTGCGGGGATCGGGCTTTTGCCGGATCTGAAGGATCTTCTCTACAACCTCTGCACCGGCGGTCTCAGCCAGTGCGGCGAGCTCGGCAAGGCTGTCCACGGCGTCCCAGCGTAAGCGGTTATCACGTGCAACCGCAACCAGAAGTACGCGCTCAGCTTTCGACTTTTCTTGTGAGAACATAGATAAACCGCCTCGCAGCCGTGAATGCGGTGCCTAAAAGAAGACCTCGTATCACCCAATTCATATAAGACGGGATAGCTATCAAGGCCACCCCTATGATGAAGACCCGGGTCGGTCTGTCAAAGAATCCAACCTTGCAGTGGATACCTACCCCTTCGGCACGGGCGCGTACGTAGCTTATAGAGTAGGAGGCGAAAAGAAGGGCGAACAGCAACGCGGAGTCGAGTTTACCGAAATCGAAGAAAAGAAAGATCCCAAGGAAGATAATGAACTCTGAGACCCGATCGAGTACCGAATCGAGGAAAGCTCCCTTGGCCGACGCCTTGCCAAGCGCACGCGCCACCTCGCCGTCCACGATATCCCAGGCCGCGGCAAAAAGGATAACCCCGCCTGCAGCACGCATCCAGCCGGAGACACCGCTGGCGTAACCACGGTACATGAGGATAAAGGCCACGCCGGTGAATAAAATCCCTGCCATAGAGATAACGGCGGGAGGCATCCCTAACCGGACAAAGCTCTTCACCAGCGGCGAGACAAGCCACCGGAAGCCCGCATAAACCTTACCGCGTGTTCCCCGAGACCAGGACAACGAGCTCCCCTTTCAATACGATCTCACGCAAGGTTTCTGTAAGATGTTCGAGATCGGTACGTGCCACCTGTTCAAAGCGCTTGGTCAGCTCACGCGCAAGCACAACCTGGCGATCAGGACCGAGAACTTCAAGGAGATCACGAGCTATTTTGGGCAAACGAAGTGCGGTTTCATAAAGGATTATGGTACCTCGTTCTTCGGCAAAGGAACGGATCTGGATCTTGCGTCTTCCCGACTTCTTTGAAAGGAATCCAACGAACAGGAACCGGTCGGTTGGGAGGCCGGAGACGACCAAAGCGGCAAGGATGGCCGAAGGACCGGGGATGGGAACAAGATTGATCCCCTGCTTTACGGCCTCGCGCACAAGGTAGAATCCAGGGTCTGATATAGCCGGGGTGCCGGAGTCGGATACCAGTGCAAGGCTTTCTCCGTTCGAGAGTTTTGCCAGAAGAGAGGGAGTGCGTGAAGTTTTGTTGGCGTCGTTGTATGAAATGAGAGGCTTGTGAATGTCGTAGTGGGTAAGCAGCGATCTTGTCCGACGGGTATCCTCGCAGACCACAAGATCCACCGCTCTCAGGACATCAAGCGCCCGCAGGGTGATATCTGCCATATTCCCTATCGGGGTGCTCACGATGTAAAGGGTGCCGCGTTCGATCAAAAGATCTGTTCTTTGATGTGGTCAAAAAACTTTAGGTTATTGAGCGCAAACCGGTAGTCCTGAAGCGCCTTGCGGAAGACGGTGATGTGTCTGCCACCGGAGATGGTGGAAAGCGAGTCTGCCAGCAGGTTGAAGAAGGCGGCGAATCCACGCACCAGGCTATCTGTATCCACCTTGGGTGCGCCCGTGAACTTGGCGTCATCTGTGATCTTGAAACTCTCGAAGAAGGTATGCTCCTTGGCAACACCTTTAAGCGAGATCTCTGCTATCTTCTTCACGATGTTGCGTCCAAGGATCGCCGTGAACTCTTCAAGCAGACGGTTTGCAGAGGTTATCAAAAGTTCAACCTGAGCAGATGTAGCGTATGCCGCCTCCTCAGGCACCTCCCGAATGATCTTTATGGAGAGCTCCGAACCCCATTCCTTGAGGTACTTGAAGAGGTCATCTGGGGTTCGCCCGCCCGGAACCAGATATACGGTGGAGACCTCACCTTCCTTCACCAAAACGTAGGACTTCTCGTTGCGACGAGTTATCACCAGTATGCCTGAAAAGCTCTGCACCGACAGGTCACGCAGTAGATTTAGGGGAGGGACACTGCGAGCATCCACCTCCCGAACCACGTTTTCATCCCGCAAGCCGACGATTATCATCACCAAAAGCTGATCGTCGGCGAACGCAACGTTCACAAGTGAGGAGTCGGTGTGCTTGATCTTCTCATCTACATCCATGAGGGCAACCTCTTTGGTAGGAACATTGTTGGCGACCCGCATAATAGTTGCAAGCTCCCCCTGGCGCACGAGCAGGATATCGAAGGAATCCGGGTAGTCTATGGTGATGTAATAGGAGCGCTTAAAAGCCCGGTGCTTCTTGGCAAAGTGCAGCAGCTCATTGAGATCGACGAACTCAGCACGCAGCGAAAAAAGCACGAGCTTCTCCCTTGGAAACCTCATGCCTCCTCACTGTCAAATACCAGCTTGCCGCCCGCAAGCATGACGCGATAGGAGCGCCGCCCCTGACCGTTGATAAGTATCCTGGCTAAAGGATTGGCAACGAGCCGCTCTATAGTTCTCTTAAGGGACCTTGCCCCGAATCGTTGATCAAATCCCTCGCGCATCAAAAGCTCCTTTACCTCATCTGAGAAACGAACCTTGATTCCTTTATCCTCCAGCCTCTCTTTAAGTTGCCCAAGCTGCAGTTCCACAATAAAACCCATATGTTTCAGCGTAAGCGGCTTGAACACCACTATCTCGTCAATGCGGTTGAGGAACTCAGGGCGGAAGTTCGCTGCCAGATGCCTATCCAGCTCATCCTTGCCGAGCTCGCCGCCGCTATCCAGTATCTCCTGCGAAGCGATGTTTGATGTCATAATAACCACTGTATTGGCAAAGTCAACCGTCCGACCCTGACCGTCCGTAAGGCGACCGTCGTCCAGAAGCTGAAGGAGTATGTTGAACACGGCAGGATGAGCCTTTTCAACCTCGTCGAGAAGTATCACCTGGTAGGGTCTGCGGCGCACCGCCTCGGTAAGCTGACCTCCTTCCTCGTAGCCCACATAACCCGGAGGCGCACCCACGAACCGGGCGACCGAGTGTTTCTCCGAGTACTCGCTCATATCCATTCGCAGGAGCGCCGCCTCGTCGTCGAACAAAAACCATGCCAGGCTTCGCGCAAGCTCGGTCTTGCCAACACCTGTCGGGCCGAGGAAGAGAAACGAGCCTGTGGGACGGGCAGGATCGGAAAGCCCTGAGCGCCCCCTGCGAATCGCGTCTGCCACCGCACGAACCGCCTCGTCCTGATCGATGAGCCGCTCGTGGATACGCTCTTCCATCCTTAAAAGCTTTTCGGCCTCCCCTTTGAGCATGTTTGCCACCGGTATCCCTGTCCAGCGCGAGATAGTCTCGGCAATCTGCTTTGCATCAAGTATCTGGCCTATCCCCTTGTCTTTCAGGTATGCACTGCGCTCGGCCACGTAATCGGCCTGAATCTTGTCCGCCTCTTCCTTGAGCCGTGCCGCACGGGTGTAGTCCTGAATCTTGACCGCCTCCTGACCCTCACGGGTAAGCTCGGCCAGCCGCTGCCCCTTCTGGCGGATCTCAGGCGGCAGGGAGTACATATCCAGCTTGAGATGGGCTGCCGCCTCGTCGAGCACGTCGATAGCCTTGTCAGGGAGATGGCGACCGGCAATGTAGCGTGATGAGAGCCTGGCAGCGGCCTCTAGTGCGTCATCTGCGATCTTCACCCCGTGATGGGCCTCGTAGCGGTCGCGGAGTCTTGCAAGTATCAGGATCGTTTCCTCGATCGTAGGTTCATCCACGTATACAGGCTGGAACCGGCGCTCCAAAGCCCCATCCTTCTCGATGTGCTCGCGGTACTCCTTGAGTGTGGTTGCGCCCACGCACTGAATCTCGCCGCGCGACAGGGCGGGCTTGAGCAGGTTGGCCGCATCAATCGCTCCCTCGGCAGCGCCCGCACCAACTATGGTGTGCATCTCGTCGATAAAAAGGATAACGTTCCCTTTGTTCTGTTTGAGTTCTGAGAGCACGGCCTTCAGGCGCTCCTCGAACTCACCGCGGAACTTGGTGCCGGCAACCAGCTGACCCATGTCAAGCGCCAGAACCCGTGAGTTGCGAATGATCTCAGGCACCTCGCCCGCGACTATCTGCTGCGCAAGCCCTTCAACTATAGCGGTCTTTCCGACCCCTGCCTCGCCTATCAGCGCAGGGTTGTTCTTGGTGCGTCGGGAAAGTATCTCAATCACCCGGCGTATCTCGTCGTCGCGGCCGATCACAGGATCAAGCTTGTCCTCCTTTGCAAGTTGAGTTAGATCGCGAGTGTACTTTTTCAAGGATTGGTAGTGGCTTTCAGCATCAGGAGAGGTAATACGCTGCGTGCCTCGTATCTTCTGCAAGGCATGGTAGACCTTATCGGTAGTGACCCCGAAGTCCGAAAGCACCCGTGCCGCCACCCCCTCGCGCTCCTCGGTCAGGGCAAGAAAGAGATGTTCTGTGCCTATATACTCATCCTTGAGCCGCCCTGCCTCCTCTGAGGCACGATCCAGTACGCGCTTTAATCGAGGGGTAAGGTAGGCCTGCTCGGTCCCGCCGCCTGCGCCTGTGACCTTGGGCAAGCGATCAAGCTCGCGCTCCAGGCGCTCGGCAAAATGCTCAGCCGCGATGCCCATCTCCGATAGAATCTGCGGCACAAGCCCCTGCTGTTGCGTAAGTAGCCCGAAAAGCAGGTGATGCGCGTCAAACTCGGTGTGCTGGAAGCGCGTCAAGGAGGACTGTGCCAGCCCCAGCGCTTCCTGCGCCCTCTGGGTAAAGCGATCTAATCTCATGACAACTAATAGTTTAGCACACTTGTGGGGATTTGTCAATAGAAGAGAACCCTTCCTCCCAGGGATTGATGAGGCTTTTCCGGGTCAAAAAAGGTGGACAAAAACTACCCAAAAGCTGGTCAAATACTGGACAAAAGGTGGACATTTTGCGGGTCCGATGCCGAATAAGTGGGACAAAAGATGGACAAAGGCGCGACTGCGTCGCCATTGCAAATATCAAATTGCAAATTTTAAAATGCGAATAGCTCCGCAAGCGTCGCCCCTAAACTAAAATGTCATTGCGAGCGAACCCGGTGAGCGAAGCAATCTCGCCCCCTCACCGCCGCTTCGCGCCGTTGTGGGGACCCCAGGCTATCTCACAAGAACGACCTTGAGCGCAGGTGCTTGAGAGTCTTGCGGCACTATGAAGTAAACACCAGGGATGTGATTTTCACCCCAGGTTAAAGTTCCGTTTTGAGCTGGGGATTTTAACTCGTCAACCTTGCGGCCTGTGGCGTCGAAGATTGAAGCTCGAAAGCCATCGGGTCTATCGTGATATTGCAGCACTATTTGAGGACCGATGGAGGTTATCACTTCCCAGTTAGGCGGCTTTTCAACAATCGGTTGCTCCGCTACCCCTACCCCCATGTCCCAGTCGGTGATCATTGCAAAGGCCTCGAAGATGGTGTCGGTATTAAGACGGGAGTACAACCAAACGAGGCGATCGTCGCAGCAGGCCACCGCAGGGAATTGAATGTGGTGGGGCCAGCTATTGATGGTATCTTCTCCCAACGGCGGGGTGTACTCAAACAGGGTGGTGCGGCGTATCGGCTCGTTGTTTTGTATATATCCCAGTATCCCTCCATCATGCTCCCAGGTACGCAGTTTTGCATCAGGATAATCATAGTGGGTTCTGGTGTGCGTCTCTGCAAAGCGCTCATCAGATGATAGGGCAACCGTAAACCGCCCTGCAGGATCAGCCCAGGTACCTGCCAGTGAATCGTGCACCAGCCTGCGTATGGGATGGCGCGTTAGACCCCTATCCGCAAACACGCGTCCAGCTATATGCCAGGGCCAGACCTTATCAATCCAGAAGAGGACAAAGCGGTCGTTATCCAGCCAGTAAGGCTCAACGCGGGTGCCACCAGAGCTATCCTCATTCACCAGATGCCCCATCGGCTGCCAGGGCAGGATAGGTTCATCCTCGGCATCAAACACCTGAAACCTGGAATAGGATGGGTCACGCTCATACCAGGTTACCACCAGGTCGCCCGCATCGCTCAGCGCCACACCAGGATGGTAGAAATAGACATCATCAGGGAGATCGCCGTGAACCATGAAGGAATCACCCTGCGGACCGCCCTGGAAAGAATAACGTCTGGCAAAAATCCTCCCTACATCCCAGGCTACGGCAAACTCGCCCTGGTCGTTAAGACTCACCGCAACCGATCTGTTTTTCCAACTGACGTATCCCTGATGGTCTGTCTGAGGGGAACCTAGAGGATTGCCGCTCGGGTCAAAAAGTTGTAAGCGTAAAAGGTCCTCACCAAAAACTTCTGTCCAGATCAGGACGGTGTTGCCTGCCGAATCCATGTCAAGATGGGAACCGCCGATCCGGTTGGTGTCCGCCGCCTTGGTTATCTTGTAGGCATCGGTTAAGGGGCTGCCGTCCGGGTCAAAGAAGCGTATATACAGGTCAAGCTCGAGCGAGGCCCCAAGAGGCTGCAGGCTGTCCTTCCAGGCTGCGGCAAAATGACCGTCAGATGCCATTGCAGCGCGAAGGCAACCCTGATGATGGCCAGGCTCAGCCTCGGCAATGCGAAACGGCTCTACAAGCGTCCCCGCGCATAACACCAATAACAAAACACTTGATTGGAACATGACTACCTCCTTTTTGTTTAATTATAAGCCGGTTCTGCGGCAATGTCAAACTGTTTAGGGTTGGTCAGATCAAATAGTATCAGAATTTTAACGATAGGAGCCGCCGTTTTATGGGTATATGTACTGGCGGTTAAGGATTCTTACCGCGCCTTGCGTTTGGCGGCGGGCTTGCGAAATTTGGGGGCTTTGCCCTTGGTTAGCACCTCTTCGCCTATGGTGCACTCCACGTAGCCTTTCTTCTTGCGGTCGGGCAGCTCGAACATGATGTCGAGCATGGTCTGCTCCATGATGGAACGCAGACCTCGCGCACCTGAGCCGCGTTCGTTTGCCCGCTGCGCAACCGCCTCGAGCGCCGCGTCTGAAAAGCGCAGCTTGATGCCCTCCATGTCGAAGTAGTGTTGGTATTGATTCAGTATAGCGTTGCGCGGTTCGGTGAGGATGCGCACCAGGGCGGCTTCGTCAAGGGATGTCAGTGAGACGACAACCGGGATGCGTCCCACAAGCTCAGGGATAAGTCCGTAGTGAACCAGATCCTCAGGCTCAACACGGGCAAGTATCTCGTCGTCTGAGAGGTCCTCCACCCTGTCGCGTTGGATACCGAATCCTATCGCGGTCTTGCGCAGCCTGGCGCGGATGATAGGCACCAGGCCGTCGAACATCCCGCCGAAGACGAAGAGTATGCCGCGGGTGTCCACCGGTATGAACTGCTGCTCCGGATGCTTACGCCCGCCGCGCGGCGGCACGTTGGCCACCGTTCCTTCGATGATTTTGAGAAGCGCCTGCTGAACCCCTTCGCCCGAGACGTCGCGGGTGATCGAGGGGGAGTCAGAGCGCCGTCCCAGCTTGTCTATCTCATCAAGATATATGATGCCTTGTTGCGCGCGCTCAAGGTCGTAGTTGGCTACCTGCAGAAGTCTGAGTATGATATTCTCAACGTCTTCCCCAACGTAACCCGCCTCGGTAAGTGGGGTTGCGTCTGAGATCGAGAACGGCACGTTCAGATACCGGGCCATGGTCTGGGCAAGCAGGGTCTTGCCAACCCCGGTAGGACCGATGAGTAATATGTTTGCCTTCTCGATCTCAACGCCCTTGCGTCGGGTTATCAATCGCTTGTAGTGATTGTATACGGCGACCGAGAGCACCTTCTTTGCCCGCCCCTGGGCTATTACGTACTTGTCGAGATGCGCCTTGAACTCGGCGGGCGTGGGTAGGCTGGTAAGGGAAAACGTCTGTTCTGCCCGCTCCTCATTCTCGATGACACCTGCAAACAGCTTAACGCATGAATCGCAGATGTAGCCCCGGCGTCCTGAGATCATGCGCTTCACGATCTGCTTTGGCCGGCCGCAGAACGAGCAGACTACCTCGTGACTAGCTCTTTTTTGATCCTTCTCGCTCACTGGCAGGTTCCAGTATCTCGTCTATCAAGCCGTAGGCCTTCGCCTCATCCGGGCTCATGAAGTAATCGCGATCGGAGTCTTGCTTGATCTTTTCAACGCTTTTGCCTGTGGTTTCGGCAAGTATCTCGTTAAGCTTCTTGCGCCACTTCAGAAGCTCCTGTGCGTGGATCTCCACGTCTGCGGCCACCCCTGAAAGCCCTGAGATGGAGGGCTGGTGCAGCATTATGCGTGAGTTGGGCAAGGCGTATCGCTTACCTTTTTTGCCTGCGGCGAGAAGCACCGCCGAGATGGAAGCAGCCATCCCAACACAGATGGTCACGATGTTTGATTTGATGTAGCACATCGTGTCGTAGACGGCAAATCCTGAGGTAACGATACCGCCCGGGGAGTTGATGTAGAGGTTGATGTCCTTCTGGGAGCTCTCGGCATCCAGGAATAAAAGCTGAGCGATAACCAGGTTGGCGACGTTATCGTCCACCGGCGAGCCCAGAAAGATGATGCGGTCCTTAAGCAGCCGCGAGTAGATGTCGTAGGCCCGCTCACCGCGGCCTGTTTGTTCAATGACTATCGGGATATACAATTAAACCTCCTTCTGCTGCTTGCTGTAGGAGAAAATCTATAATCTTGCGTCTGCGCGCTTCGTTCATTGCTACCTCACGCCTCCAGATGGCCTGGGCCTGGGGCAAGGGAATCCCCATCCGCTCGGCGCGTTCGGCAAACCAGGCTTCAAGCTCCTCCTCGGATACGGTGATCTTCTCCTTTTCAGCGATCGTCTCAAGGATGATATCGAGTTTGACGTGTTCTGCCGCCTTAGGCTCGACCTCTTGACGTGCCTCGGGTGTGTCTGGGATGCGAAGGCGTACCAGTAAGTAACGAATGCGCTCTTCGACCAGCGAGGGTGGAGGATCAAACGGATGCAACTCCAGAAGCTGGGCAAATATCTGATCCTCGCGCCGATCCTGCATCATCTGTTCGGCTTCTTCGGTTGCGTCGGAGGCCAGCCTGGAACGCATCGCCTCCAGGGTCTGGTAACCCGTCTCCTTGGCGAACTCGTCATTGAGTTCAGGCAGGCGGCGTTCCTTGATCTCGTGGATAAAGAACTTGAAGGTGGCCTGGCTGCCGGCAAGCTCACCCGCGTCGTCAGGATACCTTACCACGGCCTCCGCGACCTCATGCACCTTCTTGCCCACCAGGGCGGCGTTTATCTGGGAAAGGTTCTCCCGGTCGCCTATCTTCACAAGCACCCCGGTCTGTTTGTCCTGTTTCTTTCCGTCGCGGTAGACCGAGTAGTCGCAGCGTACGTAGTCGCCTTCCCTTGTTTCGCGATCCACCGGCTCGAACCGGGCCGCTCGCTCACGCATAGTCTCAAGATGCCTTTCTACCAGCTCATCCCCGGAGGGTTTTGGGACAGGTTCCAGCTTAAGTTTACGGTATCCACGCACCTCGATTTCAGGCATCACCTCGGCCTCGACCTCAAAGCGGAGCTCGTCTTGCTCTATGAAGTTCCAATGCGTCAGGCGTCCCTGGGAAAGCGGACGGATGCGTTTATCCTCCAGCGCCTCGCGATACGCCCTTGATGCAAACTCCTCAACAAGCTCGACCTTGACGTCTTCGGCATAGCGGACCGCCACCATGGACACGGGCGCCTTTCCAGGCCTGAACCCGGAGAGCTTTACCCTGCGAGTGAACCGGCGCAAGAGCTTCTCGCGCTCTTTGCGAACCTCATCAGGCTCAACCTTGCCCTCGATAGCAAGAAGCCAATCCGTCTTGTGGACCACGTTCGTTTCCACTTACTTCTTTCCTTTCATTATAAAACCCATGCGAGGAGGGGGAGTTGAACCCCCACGGGTTACCCCACTGGATCCTAAATCCAGCGCGTCTGCCTGTTCCGCCATCCTCGCTTTAGGATTTAATTATAGGTGTGGCCAGGTGGGTGTCAACCACGCGCCAATAATCAGAGTTAAGGATAACGAACTAGTTGAAGAGTTACATTGAAACCTGACGAGCTTGACTTCCGTCGAGTGGCATGGTTGGTTCAGCTTTTCTCGTTGGAGCCATCAGCGCATCGCAGTGCTCGTGAGTTGGGAATGAACTATCGAACAGTTTACCATTTCTTTGATCGTATCCGCAGAGCTATAGCCGCAGATAATTGTAGGGATTGGCTTAGCGTCGAGGTGTAGTTTTAATGCTCCTTTTGTGTTTCGCACACTTGTGCCCTTTAGGGTAAAAGATCGCAAGGCGGCCTGTGGCCGCTTCGGGAACTTGCGGGGACCCCGAACATAAACCCTTCCGTCATTGCGAGCGGGAGCGAAGCAATCCCATATGTGGCACAGGACGGAGATAAAAGGTCAGAGCGGGTATTTCTCGACAATCTGCCATGAGATCGCCACGGTCGCCTACGGCTCCCTCGCGATGACTAATGCCTATTTAGATGGAAATTTTAGAAGTCCCCTCTCCCTCTGGGACGGCGTGCCCCGTGGGTAGAGGGCTAGGGTGAGGGGGATAGCTTGACAAACCTTAATTGACCATATATTATTACCTATGGAATGGCGCAACCAGCTTTATTTCGGTGATAACCTCGATATCATTAGAGAGCATATCGCCGATGAGTCGGTAGATTTAATCTACCTCGACCCGCCGTTCAACTCCAAGGCTACCTACAACGTGTTGTTCAAGGAGGTGGACGGCACGCCCTCGACGGCGCAGATCAAGGCCTTTACCGACTTCTGGCACTGGGATGAGGTGGCGTCCGACACCTATGACGAACTTGTTTTAGGTAACACCGCACCTGATCAGTTGATAAATCTGCTTCAGGGCTTTGAGAAGTTCCTTGGCCACAACGACATGCTGGCGTATCTGGTGATGATGGCCCCGCGCCTGGTTGAACTCAAGCGGGTGCTCAGGCCCACCGGTTCGGTTTACCTGCACTGTGACCCTACGGCTAGTCATTACCTAAAGGTTCTAATGGATGCTATCTTTGGGAAACGACGACTTGTAAATGAAGTTATTTGGTGCTTTCGCCAGGGTGGACGAAGCAAACGTGCCTTTGCTCGTAAGCATCACACCATTTTCTACTACACAAAAAGTGAACTTTGGACTTTCAATAACGAAGCGCCAGCAGTTCGAGTGCCTTACCATGGAACTGGGGGCTATCAAACAAGCGGGAAAGGTGTTACCCATAAGGATACAGACAAGACTTACAAACCGAGCCCGCTTGGGAAAGTAGCGGAGGACTGGTGGGATATTCCCGCCATACCGCCAATGTCCAAGGAACGTCTTAGTTATCCTACTCAAAAGCCTCAAGCACTATTAGAACGCATCATCCAAGCCTCATCCAACGAGGGCGACGTGGTGCTTGACCCGTTTTGCGGGTGTGGAACCACCATTGCCGCGGCGCAGGCGCTGGGCCGCCGCTGGATAGGCATAGACATCACCTACCTAGCTATAAATCTCATTAAGAACCGTCTTGCCGACCACTTCGGCGACGAGGCGGACTACGAAGAGCACGGTATCCCCAAGGACTGGGAGTCGGCCCGCGAGTTGGCAGAGCACACTGATCCCCATCGTAGGGAGTTTGAACTCTGGGCGCTGTCTTTGGTCAAAGCCCGTGCCAGTAAAGATCCAGGTAAAAAGGGCGGTGCTGACAGAGGGATTGATGGTGTTCGTGACTTCAAAGATGGGAAAGACCTGCAACACCTCTCATACCACAAGGTCATCGTGCAGGTCAAAAGCGATAAAAAGCCTAAGGTCGATTATGTCCATCACTTACGTGGTGTCGTGAACCGTGAGAAGGCGACCATAGGCGCTTTGATACTGCTCTATAAGCCGGGGGATCGATCGACAATCTATAAAGAAGCCGCTTCCGCCAGCTTCTATCATTCTGAGTTAATGAATGAAAAGTATCCCAAAATACAGGTGTTAACCATCAAAGGGCTCCTCGACGGAACTGAACGGTTGAAAATCCCTCCCTATCACGATGTAACCTTCCCAAAGGCCCCGCGCATCCAAAAGCAAAGCAAACAGACTAACTTGGAAGTCTAGTTCACCCCCCACCTTAATCCTCCCCCTCAAGGGGAGGGAACAAAGCTAACTTGACTTACCCACAACCCCATTTATAATCACCGCTAATGGCGAAGCACAAGCGTAAAAAGAAACCCGTAACACAAGCAGCCCAACTAAAGCCTGGGGCTAAAGGTGCAAAGCCCAAGAAATCGGCCGGGCGCAGGGTGTGGGAGTTCGTGCGCTCGTGGGGGACGGTGATCCTTGTCGTTCTGGCGATCCGGGCGTTCGTTATCGAGGCGTTCACCGTGCCCACCGGCTCGATGGAGACAACCATCCTGCCGGCGACTTCCTTCTGGTAAACAAGTTCGTCTACGGATTCAAGGCGCCGTTCACCAATGCGGGAATCATCGGCGGCCGGATGCCCCGCCGCGGCGAGATTATCGTTTTCCGCTACCCGCGCGACCCACGCTGGCCCGAACCTGAGGGACGGTATGCCCGATTCTTCCCCAGGTGGTTTCCGCTGTTGCCGATCTTCTGGGACAAACAGCTAAAGAAGTTCCACTGGTACTCGCCGCGCAACTACGTGAAGCGCTGCGTGGGCCTGCCGGGCGATACGGTGGAGATCATCAACAAACGTGTTTACGTGAACGGCGAGCCATTCGACAATCCGCACGCGGTGCACATGGACCGCAGGCTGATCCCGCGCACGGTGGAGTACGAGGACTTCAACGAGCGCTGGCTGAACCTTGAGTTCGTGGGACACTACGAGGTGCGCGACAACTTCGGCCCGATCATCGTGCCCGAGGGCTACGTGTTCGGGATGGGCGACAACCGCGACTTCTCAGACGACTGCCGCTACTGGGGGCCGATCCCTGTAAAGTTCCTGAAAGGCTCGCCTGTGGTGATCTACTACTCCCTGGGCGAGGGCTCAAACATCCTTGAGCGCATCGTTCGCACCCAGTGGAAACGCATCGGCCGGGTGGTCAGATAACGCTCGCTCAAATCTTTCTACCCACACTGAATCCCAGACCAAGATATTTGCCGATTCCATGATAGGTGCGAGCTCCGGGGGTGTAGACGATCGGTCTTGCCTTCTCGATGTCCGGGTATCCATCTTCCCCAAGCACCTCCTCGTCGGCCTTAACGTCGGCAATCTCGCCAACGAACTGCGTGTGCAACCCAAGTTCAAAGACGTGCAACAGCTTGCACTCAAGCACCAACGGAAACTCCTTGACATACGGTGCGTCTACCAGATCGCTTTTAACCGGCGTCAATCCGGTGGCTGAGAATTTATCCGTATCCCTGCCCGAGACGATGCCGAAGTAATCGGCTTGTTTGAGGTACTTCTCCGAAGGAACGTTGATTGTGAACGCCTTTCTTCTCTTGATGTTGCCGTAGGTATACCTTGTGTTCCTGAGCGATACGTACACACATGGAGGCTCGGAGCAGCAAACCCCTGCCCAGGCAGCGGTCATGGCGTTAGGCTTGCCGCGAGCGTCGTAGGTGCCTATAACCCAAACAGGGACAGGTAAGATGATTGTTGCCGCACCCAAAGACTTCTTCATGATGTTCTCCTAGGTTTCAGCATATTACTCGATAGTGCTTTGACTGCAAGGACGGTTGACTGTAGCATAGTAATCGCTAGACTATCGCATGAGCCAATCGATCCGCGAGCGCAGAGAAGCACTTGAGGCAAAGATCTTCTTTCATCCCTATGCGACGCTGTCGGCAAACTCCAAGGGCAGGCTGAGGCTTGAGCCACCGGATTCGGTTCGCACCGTTTTCGAGCGCGATACTCACCGCATCCTCTACAGCCTTTCGTTCCGCCGGCTGCGGCACAAGACCCAGGTTTTCCTTCTGCCTGAAAACGACCACATCGCCACCCGCATGGAGCACGCGCTTTACGTGGCCTCGATCTCGACAACCATCGCTCGGGCGCTGGGACTGAACTCTGATCTTGTTAACGCTATAGCCCTTGGCCACGACCTTGGGCATGCGCCGTTCGGCCACGAGGGAGAGAAGGCATTGAACGAGGTGGTCGAGCCTTATGGGCTTCGCTTCGAGCACGAGCTGCACTCGCTGAGAACGGTCGACCACCTGGCAAAGCTGATCGGCAAACAAGAGGCAGGGCTGAACCTCTCCTTCGAGGTAAGAGACGGCGTCGTGTCGCACCTCGGGGAGACCGCCGAGCCTTTGGTGGAGCCTGACTTTGACAAGGACCCGTCACGTTTGTATGAAACTCGGCGCGGGATTGACAAGCCTGTGACGCTTGAGGGGTGCATCGTGCGGATCGTGGATAGGGTGGCTTATCTTGGCCGCGATCTTGAGGACGCGCTCCGCGCGCATCTTGTAAAAGAGGAGGATGTTCCGCAGGTTGTCCGCAAGACGCTGGGGACAAACAACGGGCGGATAATCGGGACCCTGGTCGAGGATCTGATCGAGGGCAACGAGGAGCACCCGCGCTCGATTGGCTTCAGCCCAAAGATCAACTCGGCGGTTCGCTCGCTTTACCGCTTCAACTACGATCGCGTCTACCTGCATCCACGCGTGGCAAAACATCATGAGAACGTGCACGGCATCATCAGACTCCTCTTTGAGAGACTCCACGAATACCTGGTGAAGGGGGGGTATGAGGAAGGCGATAAGCCGAGTGTTTTCACGCAGTTGGATTACTTTGTGCGCTACACCTCCTGCGAGCAGGGTGCAGACCCGGCCCAGGTGGTGATGGACTTTGTTTCCGGCATGACCGACAACTACGCGGTCCGCTGCTTCGAAGAGTTATATATACCAAGAGGAATTAGGTAGCCGCCATTTATTCCACTCCCTTGACGGGACAGTGTGCCCCTTGAGTGCCTGGTGCACTCATAGGGTAGGGGGTAGGGGGAAGGTGAAGCCTGTCATTGCGCTGATAGGAAATAATCGTTGACCGTCCTCAATAGCAGAGAGATTGATGATAAAAGTATGGGAAAGTATGGGGATGGATTCTCGGATTGCGCTTCATATGAGATCGCCACCCGCCATTCGGTCGGTCGCGATGACACTCACCCCCCACCTTTATCCTGCCCCAGACACTAGACGGTAGTGCAAGCGGTGGCACTTCGCCCCATCGAGTGGGAGGATATGAGCACCCCACGCCGTTGTTTCACAATCCTGGACGGCAGGACAGGTGACGTCGCGGGGACCCCGAATAAATGCTCCTTTTGCACCAGCGGCAAAAAATCGCAATAGTAAGGGGGACAGGCGTTTGGTCGGAGAGTCTGTTATGCGCCGAAGATCGCTTCGCGGAAGAAGAAAAACACCAGGATAGCGAAGAAGATAAGCACCACGCTCACCACCACAGCTATGATGCCTATGCGGAAACTGCGGGCGTGACTGACCCTTGGAACCCTTTTAATCATCGTATAAGTATACCGACTCTAACCCGGCCGTCAAGGGAACACCCCACGAAGTCACTGCGTCGGCTTGCGCCGTCGCGGGGACCCCGAAGAAACATTCAAACCCAATTCTCCCAGCTTCGGGGTGAATCATCTTTCGACTATGGTTACCGGGAAGCTTGCGGTGCCGAACGGCGTGTCAAAGTAGACCGTGCCAACGATCTTGTAGCGTGCCCCAAGGTTCTTAATGGTAGAGATGATTGCGGCACCCACCTGGGCGTAGTCGATGGTAATCACCGGCGATATCTTGACCGACTCCCCCGAAGGGATGCGAGTCTTAAGGTTGGAAACACCGTTGGCCACATGCTCATCGTTTACGTATAGGTCAAAGCGCATCCGGTCAAGCACGACGTCTATCCTGTTCGGGTTGGTGACGTCTATGTTGATAGCGATCCGGAGGTAGCTAAGGGTAATCTCCTTGATTGAGGTTCCTGCCAGCCGGAACTCGCATTTCTGAAGCTGGGCTCGCCGGAATATAAAGCAGCCCGGCAGCATCGCGGCCAGAAACACCGCAGTGAGTATCTTTCGCATCACCCTCTACAGAAGTGGGAGGTAAAGGCTTGAGATGGTCGTCCAGGAGTGATATGCGCCGAGCGGGGTCTCGTAGTAAACCTTGGCCCTGATGCTGTAGGAAGCGGAGTGTGATTTGATCATATTGAATATGGCCAGGCCTGCGCTGAGGTAGTCGATGGCAATGTTGGCTTTGAATTTTACCGACCCGCCTGGCGGGATGGGTTTATCCTTGAAGCTTGCCGCACCGCTGCCTATCTCCTGGCCGTTGGCGTATACCCTGAGTTGCATGCGGTCGACTATTACCCCAACCCCGTTAGGGTTGGTGACGTCAAGGAGAAGCTGGAGCTTGGCATAGGTAAGAGCTTTCTCAGTGGTCTTGACGTCGGCCACGCGGAAATCGCAGTCCTTGATTCCCTTGGGCCGCATGCCAACGCAACCGAAGAAAAGAGCCAGGACTAAAGTTAGCGGTAATGTCTTTTTCATAACTCCTCCAATCAGGAAGACTACGTTCTAAAACCTGCTTGTCAAGTAGTCCCTTCAATCGAAGGGACGGGTGGTGTTGACTTGAGGTTTCAAGGAGGTATTCTTACCTATGGATAGATGGAATACCTTTTTTGAGATCGTAAGTAGACGCCGAAGCATCCGTCGCTACGAGGATAAGAAGGTCGAGGAAGAAAAGATCCGAAAGATGCTTGAGTCGCTCAGGCTTGCGCCCTCATCCTCGAACTCGCAGCCCTGGCACGTGGTGGTGGTGAGAGATAAGGAGGTAATCTCAGCACTCTCAAAGGCCGCACCTTTAGGGTCGCGCTTCGTGATCTCCTGGATGTCCGGGGCTCCGTTGGTGTTCGTCTTAACAGTGCGCCGGAAACTAACACACAGGGTGGCCCATGTATTCGGACACTCAAACCTCTGGCTTGATGCAGGGATAGGCGGTGAGCATCTTGTATTGGCAGCGCATGCCCTCGGCCTCGGCACCTGCTGGATCGGCTGGTTCAACGAGAAAAAGGTGCGCGAGCTTGTGGATATACCTCGTTCCTACGAGGTGGTCGCTTTGATACCGTGCGGTTACCCTGCCGAGGAACCTAACCCCCGGACACGGAAAAACCTGAACCAGATATACTCAATTGAGCGATTCGGCATCTCAGAGGGGATGGATGAGATATCCTAAGGAACTTATCCTGGGGTATTGACAAGTTGCGTTACTTCATTATTATTGTGAGAGTGAAGAAGTGCGTAGGAGCGTATAAGTGGATTTAAGGATTTACGATCGTGCTGGGGATTATCTTGGCACGCGGGTCGAGGATCACAGCTATAGGGCTAAGGGACAGTTTGAGCCCTGCAATGATCTTAACCCTCAAACCGATCAGGCAGGCGGTTATGCCTTATAGCTTTAAGTGCATTCCCGACAGTTATGGACATAAACCAAGAAACGTAGTTAAAAAAGCACTCTGCCAAGGAGGGGGCTTATGAAGAAAACCCTTCTCATTTTATTGCTTGTAGCAGTAGCGGCGTCTGCTCAGTTCAGCGACGTCAGAGGTACTACTGCCCATCCTCTTTTAAAGATAGGATTCGGGCCGCGTGCGGCTGCTATGGGCAACGCCTATGTAGGACTCGCACAAGACATCACGGCCCTTTGGTGGAACCCAGCAGGGCTCAACCAGCTCAACACCTACGAAGCCCTGATCTCGCATCACGAATGGCTGCGGGGCATAAGAGACGAGTTTGCAGCAATCATATGGCCGCAATCGCCCTTGAACACCTTTGGTTTCGCCGTGAACTTTACAAGTGCGGTAGGCATAGAACACTGGGATGAGCAAAACCAGCCCTACACTGGGGCAGATTCACTCGTCATGGCCTACGAGGCTATGCTTGTAGGTTCATACACTCGTCTACTGGGTGAAAGATTCGGCGTAGGAGCAAGCGTTAAGGGTCTTTATGAGAATCTCAACGGCCCGGCAGGCTACGGCGGAGCGGTTGATCTCTCGCTTCACTGGAAGGCCTCTCCCGTCTTCGGTCTGGGTCTTGCCGTGCAGAATCTCGGACCCGGGATGTTCTATCCAGGCGGCATGTACCTGTTCCCGATGCAGGCTCAGATAGGAGTTGCACTGACATTTGAGGATGTACTCTACGGAACGAACTTCCTTGTAGATGTCCGCTTGCCCTTTGACAACAACGTGAGCGTGCATGCCGGCGCCGAGGTTTGGCCGCTTGAGATCCTGGCGGCGCGTGTAGGGTTCCAGTCAGGTCCTCAGACATTGGGAGAACTCAACTACCTTGCCGGCCTGACCGGAGGGGTCGGACTCCTCCTGGGCAACTATCGTGTTGATTACGCGATTGCCCCCTACGCCCACCTTGGATTGACTCATCGACTGGCCCTTATCGCGGCCTTCGGCGAGAGGCCGCGTTACGGCGGTGTAATAGTTCGTGTGATCGATGCAGAGACGAAAAAAACGCTTGCGGCCCACATTAAAGTGGAAGGGGTTACCAGGGTAGAGAAGGATCTGGCCGAGAATGAAACCTGGGAGCGCAAGGGACTCGCCACAGGAAGGGTCTCTGCAACCGCCAGCAAGAAAGACTACTTCCCATCCTCCGCTCAAGCCGAGATCAAAGCCGGCCAGACAGCCAAACTCGTCATCGCCCTCTCAAAGATCCCGCCTGGAGGGATAACAGGTCGTGTCTTCGACGTGAAGACCAACGATCCCCTCGTGGCCACGATTACCTACGAAGGACCCAAAGGGATCAAGGGCGAGGTCAAAACCGACGAAGACGGCAACTACACCATACCTGCACTCCACAGAGGCGACTATGCGCTGTTTGCTCAACCACAGCACCCCAAGTACTTCCCACAGGACGCCACGGTTAAGGTAGAGGCGGCAAAAGGCGCCAGGAAGGACTTTGCGCTGCTACGTGAGAAAGAGGTAATCGTCTTCTACAACGTCAACTTCGAGACCGGCGAGGCCAGGGTTCTGCCCGATTTCTACGACGTGCTCGATGCGATCGGCCAGATATTTGTGGATAACCCCGCGATCGCGGTGGAGCTGGCTGGACACACCGATTCACGTCCCATAAAGACCCCGGAGTTCGCAGACAACTTGGAACTCTCCCAGGCGCGTGTAGAAGCGGTCCGTGAGTATCTCATAGACAAGTTCCAAATCGATGAAGAACGACTCTCAGCCAAAGGCTACGGAGACACACAGCCTATCGCCTCCAACGAGACCGAAGAGGGCATGGCGAAGAACCGCCGCGTAGAGTTCAAGGTACTGACCGGTATCGAATACTTCCACGAGATCCGCAACATCAGACTAGAGGAAGAGGAAGACTAGAAGAAACCTAAATAAACGAAACAGGACTTTCAGCCCCGGTGAGAAGACCTCACCGGGGCTGTTATTAGAAACCACCGAGCATCAAAGGCAAGACCCGAACCACAAAAGCAAGTCCCCTAACCAGGGGCTCTGGCCTTTAGAAATAGAATCCGCTAGCTAATCAGCACCCAGATACCTGTCAATCTCGTCAACCTGTTCCCATATCTCATAATCAACGTCTGGGATATTGCAGCCGCATAACTGCTCAAGGACAGAGATAAGTGAGGGGGCATCCCCGGGCCAAGACTTGCCTCCCAACCCGTTGAGGGGCGTTAGTACACTCACCTGATCCACCGGCACACCCGCCCATTCAGCCACCGCCTGATGAATCTGTTCTTTAGAACAAGGGCTAAGCATAATTTGCTCCTTAACTATATGTTTTTATCCTCCTCAACACCTGAGCTGGGCACTTGCTTAAGCCACTCGTCCAGCTCGGCGAGCTCATTCTCCAACCCCACAGAGGAGTAAGCACGACGAGCTCGCTTAAGAAACAGCTCCAAACCGGGGAGTTCAAATCCCAGCTTCTCAACCATTTCACCGAGTCTTTCGTGAAGCGACCGAAATCGCTCCACATCCCCTGCTTTCTCGGCATAGGACAAAGCCTCGGTAAAGTAACGTATCGCCCGATCCCCGGCCCCCTCGTAGACGGCCATCTCACCACGAATCTTTTGAATCATACTCATCAGTGAAGCCGAGTCAACCCCTTTTGCCAGCCCTATAGCCTCCCTCAGGAAAGGACCAACCTTACCGATCTGCTTCAACCCGATGTGAATCCGGATAAGATTACACAAAACAATGGCCCGATTCTTGCGATCACCTAACCTCTTAAAAAGTCTGTATGCCTCTTCCAAAGGTTCCAGCGCCTCGGTGAACTCGTCTTGCTTAAGGTGCAGGGCCCCCCGCCGGAAGTGGGTGATTGCATCGAGTCTTTTATCGTCAAGTTGTCGAGCGAGCTCCTCAAGTTTCTCGAAACTCTGCATGGCGAGCTTCGGTTCATCCTTTTCCATATAGGAAGAAGCGATGCACTCATAGCACCCGGCAAGCCCGCGCAGATCCCCAACCTTCTCCAATCTTCTCCTCGCGTCATCAAGGATTGCAAGGGCCTGGCTGTGGTCCCCGCGACGTTGACTGAGAAGAGCCCTGTTTACCAGGATACGTCCTTGAAGACGGACATCCCCGTTGATGTTTGCAAGGGTTAAAGCTTCGCTCCACGCCTTATCGGCCAGGGCGTAACGGTTCATGCGTCCGTAAACCCTGCCTAAAGTCAAGATACTCTTGCAGAGCACCTCAGAATCCCCGCAGGTAAGAGCATACCTGCGTGCAATTGTAACGTAATCAAAGGCCTCGCTCAGTTGACTGCGGTTAAGAAGCGCCTCTCCCGCGATCCGATTCAACTCTGCGCTCTCTACAGTTGTAGGGGCGTGCTTAAGCCCCTGCACAGCGCAACGCAAGGCGTCCTCCGATTTGCCCTTTCCGAGATACTTACAGGCCTCGGCAAGGAGCCGCGCACTCTTGGTCTCTGTAGAGCCCGTATTGTGTCCCTTGTTATTGTTATTCAACGTATCCTCTCCACACTTTAAACTCGATGCATTATTTAATAACTGTAGTCTACTAAAGATGGGGCTCTTGTCAAGGTCGCACGTCGTCAACCGGAGAGGATAGATACTTATTTCTTTTAAATATTTATACTGTTGGTTACGCATCAAGGGTCTCAGTCAATCCGAAACCCTTCCAAAGGATAGAACCTCATACTTCTCCGTAGCTAACCCTACTCATAGCTCCCAGGCAGCTTTCTGACTAAGACGTGCCCATAGTGATATAGCCGGCTGGATTGCTTGGGCTGCGTCGCTTGTCGGTATCCTTATAGGCGTAGAGAGTCTTCGTCAGGAGAAGGACAAGAGCCTTATTTAGCCAATAACCGCCTCAGATTCCTATGCCTTAGGGTTGTATTCTTTGGAAGAATCCGGCGTTGCTCAATTGCGCCTAGTTTTTAGGTTTTATCTACTCCGCAAGCAGCACGAGTTTGTGAGATGAGGATTGGTTTCCTTGACGGACGAGAAGGAAGTATACCCCTGCAGGAAGCCTTCGGCCTAAATTATCGTACCCTAACCAGTAGGCATGACCTGAGGAATTGACAGGCAAGGTGCATACACGTCTACCTAGACGGTCGTAGATATTAAGTGATTGATTTGGCTCCACCAGTGATAAATCGAGAGATATATCGAAATAGCGTCCTTCCCGCTGGATAATCAAGGGGTTTCCTCCCAGTCGCCAATCTAACTTGACGTTGTTTAATTCACTTAGGACCAAGGAGGTGCGCATCCCGGTTTTGAAACAGAGCTTGTAGCGAAAAGCCCGACCGAAGATATGGTAAGGGCTTGACGCATCCAGCTTGATCCACTCGCCCCAGTTCCCTCCTTCAGGATTTGGCGTTGCGCTTACCCAGAGTTCCACCCCTGCGCCTTGGGGTGAACCTTCGCCTTGCCAGGTCGTGTTAACATCCATAGAGTATCCCTCAAGAACCGCCAGCGAATCCATTGATTCTGTTACCGCTATTATGTCTGGCGGGATATACCAAGCTTCATCCTTATGGGTAGCCGGATTACCTAAATCCCGTGTAATTCCCGCATCTATGCCCTTCACGGTCAAGGTATGTTTATCCCAGCCTCCATCGTTTTGATAAAGGATGTTCATATAGGAACTTGACTGGCTGCCCATGGCAAGGTCTTGATCCCCATCGTTGTCAAAGTCGGCGATCTGCACACAGGCAGGTCGCCAACTGGGCAAGATATCTGATTCCTTGAATCCCTGAGGAGAACCTTTGTACATGAGTGGATAGTTATTAACAGAACAGGTAAAGATAACATCCAGCCAACCGTCACCGTCCACATCAGCCACACTGGAAGCCCAGGGACCGGGCGCATAGAGCGAATCCATACGGAATTGCCTGTTCCCCTGACCGTAATAAACATAGGAGTAGTCGTAGGTTGTCCATGCGGGTGGTGGTTCAGATGAGTGATTAGGTATCACAATATCCAAAAGTCCATCCTTGTTCAGGTCGCCTACCGAGATGTCGTCTCCCGGGCCTACGCTCGCAAGTTCAGTCCTTAGAGTAGGGCTGAAGCCGTCTTCCCCTCCCCAGTAGATCAAAGACGGACGGCGCGTGGGATCGTACTTCTTGTAGTAAACCGCCCAGAAGATGTCTGCGTAACCGTCGGAATCAAAGTCGGCCACAACGTTGCCATGAGCAGGACCGGTGGGTAGTGAGTCTGTCCTTGCTACGTCAAATCCTTCTTCCGCACCCCAGTATATCCTCGAATATCCTCCGCCCCATCCGAACCAGTTGCTCCACACAAGGTCAAGCCAGCCGTCGCGGTTCAGATCCGCCACCGAGATTGACCCGTGATTGGGCCTTGCCAGAAAGGAATCTCGCGGTGCATGAGTGTAACCTACAGATGATCCATAGATTACATAAGAGTAATCATAGGTGCTGTTGGCCACAACGATGTCGGTCCAGCCATCGCGATCGAAATCGGCAAGGGCTGCACACTCCGCACCGTGGGTTGCAAATGAGTCGCACCTTGTTCGCTCAAATCCCTCAGGGCCGCCCCAGAAAACGTAGGAGTAGGTGTCGTGGATCTGCTCGCCGTCCTGCCACTCGAACTCGTTGATTACCACTAAATCGAGCCAGCCGTCGTCGTTGAGGTCCCAGTCCGAGCCGATGGTTCGCAGCTCCACTTCCGGCGTAACGTACAATGATACCCCATAGCCCTCGGTGAACGTTCCCTCAAAGGGATGAGCTACGATTCTCGTGGACAATACGCTTGCAAGGAACGCCGCTAACACTATTCTAATAGTCTACCTCCGTATTCATTCTGTATCGAATCCCTAATTCCGTCACAAGATTATAAGCCACATTCCTATGTAGGCAAGACTTTAGTGAAGAAAAGTATCCTTGATCAAGAACAAAAAAGATCCCGGTCTGAGACAATCTCAGACCGGGATCAGAGAAGGCGTTTAATGCGTTATACCTGTTGCGCGTAAATCCTACATTATCTGAACCCGCTTCCTTCAGAGCAGGTAATGTCCTTACAGATCGCGGCTCAGTACCTCGCTTTCTCTGCCGAGGCTTTAAAGTCCAGGAATCAACGATCAAAAAGTCTATTGTAATTATAGGAATTTTTTGGCCCATGTCAAGGTATTTTTGGAAACCCCTCCGTCCTCATCGCAGCCCCAGAGGCTAACTCGGGTTGGATCAAGTTCACCGCCGTGCTTGAGATCTGAAGGGGCAAACGGTTTATCTTGGGGATCTTTCCCTGAGAAGAGGTTTGGGGCAATGCTGCATCTTGACATCAGCAGAATTCTGGCTAAAGTTATAGGGGATGAGAGGTTTAATCTTTATCTTAAGTGCGCTTGTATCAGCAAGCAACTATCATCCTTCAACCCTGTTGGTGCCGCCCTATCGTCATACCCTGGGATATAACCGTGCAAACCGCTTCTATCTCTCCCTGTATCTGGGGGGAAGCTTCCATTTCCAGGACCCTCAAGGGCTTGCTGGCATAAAACTTCGTATGTATGACGATACCATAACCAAACGCGACGATGACGAGTTGACGCTCTTTGCCGTTCACTCCGGGGCCGGGGAGATAATCTATAACGTGGAGTTCAAGCGCCTGGAGCGTTACGGGGAAAAAGGCTCAGGGGTGGGTCAGTTCAACCAGCCCATGGGGATAGCGGCAACCAGTGATGGAGACGTTTATGTGGCGGACGCAGGCAATAACCGGGTGGTTCATCTTCGCTACGCAGAGGACGGCAGCATCGCCTGGCTGCAAACGATTGGCTCAGGCTACAACCATCCTACCGACGTTGCGGTAGACTCCAAGGGAGCAATATACGTGGCGGATGAGGGCAACAATCGTGTGGTTGTATTCAATCCCGATGGAAGTGTGCGCTCGGTATGGAAACGAGATCTCTTCAAACCTCGTGCTTTGGCGGTGATTGATCGTGACGCACCAGCCAACGACAACAAGGACAACTTCGTAGTAGTGATTGACAGCCGCCAGAAGCGCATCTCGATGTTCGACCCCTACGGAGATCTGAAGGTAAGGGTTACACACAAGGAAATGGGATATGAGGACGTACGTTTTGCCTACGTGGCGATTGACCGTTCAGGAAGCATCTACGTCACGGATATGCATAACCACCAGATTCATAAGTTCGACAGGCACCTTCACTACATTATCAGTATAGGACGAGAAGGAAGCGATGACTACGAGTTCTACTCCCCCCGTGGAATCGTTATCAACCCGCCTACGGGCCAGGTATTTATCGCCGAGGCGGAAGGAGGTCAGTACTACTGGATCGGGGCCGACGGTTTCATCGCGGGATGCTACCCGAACCCATTTAATGCAGATCAGGGAACAACCATCTCGATCTATCTCACCGAAACCGCCACCATCTCCGTTGAGATATACGACGAGGACGGCTTCCTTGTTCGCAAGCTTAGCCCGCGTCATAAATACCCCATCGGAGAGGCTCTGATTGTATGGGACGGACGAGACGAACGAGGAGAACGGGTGAAAGCCGGTAGATACACGGTAAAGGCCGAGCTCAAACCCGCAAACATATCAAAACGCTACTTCAAAAAAGAGCTCCAAACAACGGTGAGATGCACAGAATAGTGATACTGGGGCTTGCGCCCCTTCTGCTCGCTGCGGCTTTAACGGATATAGGCGCAGATTTCGAGGACTATCGTGAGAGCCCGGCAACCGCAGGATTGGGCGGGTGTGGATTAAGCATGGGGCAGGACCCCGCTGCCTGGGGCTATAACCCGGCCACCGGTCTCGATGCAGGTTCGGGCATTCTTCTTAAACATACCGAGGCGTTCGGGGGAGAGGCGAGAGTGACAAACGACCTCCTCGCTCTAAGCTATGGAACCTCTTTTGGAGGTATAGGATTAATGGCTCTACGTAACGGGGCCGGCAACATCCACTTCACCAGCTTGCCCGATACAACCCGGCCGGTCGGTCCGGACAACCGGCCACAGATTGATTCAACCGTCACCGCCTCAGACTGGATCGGCCAGCTCTCAGCAGTACTTGTCCGCAATCGCCTCTCGCTTGGGGCAAGCGTAAAGATATTCTACAGGGATCTTGTCGCGGCAAAGGGTTTTGGGCTGGGCGCAGATATTGGAGCGCGTTACCGCTTTGAGTGGGGCCTGGCGCTTGCCGCACGGATCAAAAACGCCTCTGCCAGCCCTGTGTTCTGGAGCACCGAGGAGACCGACCTCCTTATCCCGCGCGGCGCGATCGGGGCAATGCAGGAGTTCAAGCTGGGCCGCCAAACACTCCGCCTGCTTCTTGAAAGCGAGGTGAGTTTCATGGGTCTTGACAGCCTCGAGACTCACCTGGGGCCCTTCTACCTAAGGCCACGTGGTGGGATGGAGTTTGTTCTCTATGATATTATCTCGCTGCGTTTAGGGCGCGCTGACTACGGATGGAGTGTTGGTGCAGGTGGCCGGTATAGAGGTTTCTTTATTGATTATGCATACCGAGGTCATGACGGCGGCCTTGGGGCAACGCATCTGGTAGGGGCAGGATACATCTTCTGAAAGATAAAGGGAGGAAAGGTATAGTAGAGGAGGGGGAGTAGAAAAATTAAGGGCCGAGAGGCGATGGGATGGGGAAATAGTTGCTTAGAGAAAGGAGCATCATGAAACTAGCAATGGCTGTTCTGGGGCTTCTTCTGGCAGCTTCAATTATTAGAGCCCGGGATATAGAGGATGCACTAAAGGCTGCCAGGAGGATGTGTGTAAACGACTCCCTGCCTCAGGCACTTACCATGCTGGAGGAGGAGGTGAAAGGAGAATGGAAGGAGCAAGAAAAGTTTCTTCTGCACCTGGAAAAGGCGGATATTCTCCTGTATCACGCCGGGCTGCCGCGCAAGGCCTACAAGGTTTATACTATGCTTACCAGACTGACCCTCCCTAAAGACAAAGAAGCCAGGCTTTACTACTGCCTTGGGTTGGGTCTCGAACGCAGCGAAGAGTTCAGACGTGCGGCGCGTTCATACGAAAAGGTCATAACCGAGTATCCTGACTCGCCCTTCTATGAAGGTGCCCTTTCGGCAATCGAGAGATGTTTCCTTAAGAACTATCAGATGAAGGCAGCCGAAGTAGACGACTATCCAATAACCGAGCTGGAGTTGGAGGAGATTGCCTCAAAAAAGCTCTCTCCTTCTGAACAGGAACACGTCTCGACCCCAGAAGGTCGTAAGGAACTTACAGATCGCATCATCTACGAACGTCTTCTAAAGCTGGCAGCCGCCAAGGGGTTCGCACCGATTGAGTCCACAGAGGTAAGTATCAAACTAAGATGCGGTACCTGCAGACCGAAACGTGTCCTCATACCTGGCCATTTGAGCGATGCCGATCTTGCCTATCAAATAAAGAAAGCTACGAGTGGGGTTCTACTAAAGGAGCTTTACCAGAAGGATGTGCTGGATAAGATCGAGATAACTGAGAAGGACAAGAAGCGTTACTACAAGGAGAATCCAAAGCGCTTCATCCAACACGCGAAATACACCATTCGCGAGATTGTAACCGACTCGACGATGCTGGATTCTGCGCTTGTGGCCCTGGATGCAGGCATACCATTCGACTCGGTGGCCAAGCTATACTCAACTGCTTCAACAAAGATAAGAGGCGGTCTGCTGAGCCCGCGGCCTTTACATACATTTTCCCAAAGCATGCAGCCTGTGATAGAAAACCTAGGGGTAGATTCTGTAAGTGAGCCTTACGAGACCGAACGAGGCTGGGAGATCCTTTTGCTCGAGGACAAAACCGAGGAGACGCGCACACCCTATGAGGAGGCTAAGCCTTCGATTGAAGAGCTCTTGCGGCGCGAGGAGATAGGTAAAATGAGCGAGGAAGCGCTCGAGCGTTTCCGCGAGAACGCAGACCTCGATTCAATATCTTCGGCTGATACCCTGGCTCGCGTGGCAGGTAAAGTGATACTTGATGCCGATCTGGATGCATACATTGCAACGATGCCGCTCAGAACCCCTGAGCAGGCCGAAGATACCCTTTTCCGCAAGCAAGCACTGGCGCAGTTAATCGGCGAGATGGTCTTCGATCACGAACTTGCCCAACAGAGGCTCTATCTCAGCGACAGCCTGTCGGCTATAACGGAATCTAAACGCATTCAGCTTCTGGTAGACGCCTTCCTGCACAAGGAAGTAGACTCAAAAGCCGAGCCAACGGCGGAAGAAATCGCCGCTTATTACAAGGAACACAAAAAGGAGTTCTGGCGTCCGGCACAGGTCCGGCTCCGCGAGATACTGGTCTCCTCAGCCGACACCGCCAAGATGATACATCATCTGCTTCAGGAAGGAGCCGGGTTTGACTCGCTGGCAAAGGTCCTCTCAGAAGCCGAGACAGGGTCGAGAAGCGGATATGTAGGTTACATCAAAAAGGATCAGAGTGACAAACCATACGAACGTCAGGCCTTCAGACTCAAAGAGGGCAAGTTCTCCAAACCAATTCAAACCGACGAGGGCTACTGGTTAATCACGGTGGAAAAGAAGAATGAAGGCTATCAACGCTCGCTTGAGGAGTCCCAAGCACAGATCCGTTCCATCCTCTATCGTGAGAAGAAGCAAAAAGCAGAACAGGAATTGAAAGGGCGCTTGATGGCCGCAGCAGAAATCGTGTACTTCTTAGATGAAGCTACGCCTGAAAGCGAAGAAAAATAGTTTTAACCTTACAATTAAGATGAACCCAAAGGGAAGAAATTACCGTGTACTCAAGGATAGCCTGAGTTCATCACACGTTCTGATCTCACCTGGGCGCTGCTCAAGACCAACGGACGCAAAGGGTAAATGTCCCTTCTGCCCAGGCTCAGAGCACCTCACTCCGCCTACCCTATTCAAGCTGCCTGAGGAAGGGGATTGGCAGGTTCGCGTCTTTGCCAACCGCTATCCCTTCTTTCCATCAAACGAGGATGATGAGGTCTACGGGATACACGAGGTTATAGTTGAAACCCCGAAACACGACGCACTCCTGCACCAGATGTCCGTTCAAACCATATCCAGGGCGATGCGCGTGATTCGCGACAGGATGAGCCATCATGGTTCCAACGAGCGCCTGCGTGCACTCATAGCCTTCCGCAACGAGGGATTACGCGGCGGTGCATCACGTAAACATCCACACACACAGCTGGTCGGACTCTCATGGCTGCCTCCTCGCCTGGCTAAAGAATCGGAGGCTTTCTTGAACATGGCCGAGCAAGGCCGTTGTCCCTTGTGTCTTGCGCCAACCGATCCTCTCATTATTGTCGAGGAGGAGTCTTTCAGGGCATTCTCCCCACCCACCCCCCGCTTCCCGCATGAAACCTGGATAGCACCTGTACACCACGAGCCCGCCTTCACAAACCTCAAGGATGCAGAGATCGACGATCTGGCTGCACTTTTAAAGAAGGTGCTCTCAGCCATTGCCAAGCTCTCATCACGAGGACAAAAACCCAAGCACTTCGACTACAACCTTGTGCTGCATACCGAACCCCTTGACGAGGAGCAGGGAACCTTCCATACTCATATAGAGATACTTCCGCGTCCTGAGGCCCTGGCAGGGTTCGAGATAGGCAGCGGCCTTATGGTAAACCCGATAGCTCCAGAGCAGTCGGTATCCGAGTTACGCGAAATTCTCTTCACCTGACGGGTGGGAGATTCGGAAGACACGGGGTTGACAGAATACACTTGCCGGGGTAATATTCTGTGTCTGGGAGAGGTTTCGAACAGAAGCAAGGACTCGAGGCCTCGAACACTAACAAGCGGGAGTAGCTCAGTGGTAGAGCATCACCTTGCCAAGGTGGGGGTCACGGGTTCGAAACCCGTCTCCCGCTTTTTTTACCCCGCACGATTGCTGCGCACTCGTGCGGGGACCCCGAATGAGTTTTACCAAACAGCTACAACCTTACAACTCAGCCGGTTCGACCGAAGGGTAGCTACCGAAGGGAGCAACACCGAAGGGAAGCGACCGAAGAGAGCTTCAAACCCGTCTCCCGCTTTCCCCGTAACACATCAATACCGTAAGAATAAATCACATGTCAAGATCATCAGACTGCTCAACGCTACCTCGCTTGCAAAATCGCCGAATTCGACTATGCTGTAACAAACAGAGATAAGGAGGGGGATGACTATTCTCTATCGGATACTCAAACTACTTGCAGCCTTCCTTGCCGGAACTACAGGTGTCTGGCTTGCACGAACTATCGCACGGAAACTCAGGCTGTTAAACAACCCTAACCCCATCGTAGAAACCCATAGGGAGCCTGTCCCCTATCTAGGCGGTGCGGGCATCTTCCTGGCGTACGGCGTGCTCCTCGTTTTATTCTCATGGTTCAAGACCTGGGCGCTTCTCTTTTTAGCGGCTGTATGGATTCTGGTGATTTTGGGAACGATAGACGATCTGCGCCCCCTGCGCTGGTGGATCAAGCTTGCTGTTGAAGTAGTGGTTGTATCCATCTTTCTCCCTTTGATTCTTGGCTCACTAGAAATCGCAATTCATCCGATCTTAACCGCATTGGGAGTTATCGCGGTGCTTATCATAACTAACGGCTTCAACCTGATAGACGTGGCAGACGGCCTCGCCTCAAGCGCTGGAGGGTTGATTGCCATCGGCCTGTTCGCTGCTTTCCTGTTCTACTCTTTACGACCCGAGCTGGCCAGTGCCCCACTGCTACTGATAGGGGCATTGGGAGGATTCCTTATCTTTAATAGACCTAAGGCCAGCATCTACCTGGGTGACGGCGGCAGCCTTCCTCTAGGAATGGCTCTAGGTATACTGCTTGTGGTCTGGTTTTACGATGCAGGCTTGGATACGAGGACTCTGATTGTTTTTCTGGCACTGGCAAGCCCTTTTTTGTTCGAGATAGCCCTGGTCTCTTTTCATCGTATACGCAAGGGCAAATCTCCCTTTAAGGGCAGCCCAGACCACTTCGCGCTGCGGCTTATTCATAAAGGTTGGAAGGCGCACCAAGTGCTTCTGGTTACTTTAGTGGTGTGTGTCTATCTCGTTGCCTCAGTCGCCCTCCTGTGGCTGCCTGAGTTCTGCTCCTGGATCTATGCAGGGCTGCTTCTTGCTTTCTACTTTACGAGTTTCATCTGGCTCTCGAGAATAAAGGTGAACGCGTGAGGAAGCCGATCATAATTATTGGGGCAGGACTTGCAGGGCTGGCGGCCGCATACAAGCTAAAAGAGAAAGCAGAGGTTTTCGAGGCAAGCAATGCAGTTGGTGGTGTTGCAAGGACATACAAATGCAAAGGCTTCAATTACGATCTTGGCCCCCACGTGCTTTACTTCCGCAACCTCAAGACGCAAAGGTGGGTAGAAGAGATCCTTGAGGGCAGGTGGAGAAGGCAAGCCCGCAGGGCAAGGATAGTTATAGACGGTGAGAAGGTGGACTATCCCATCCAGGAGGGATTCTTACAATCCGATAGGCTGAAGAGGCGTTTCCTTCCCGATCTTCTGAAGGCTACTCAGTGTAAGGAAGGTAACTTCAAAGAGATGGCGGCGAATCTATACGGCTCGGCCCTTGCCGAGGACTTCTTTATGCCCTACAACGATAAACTTTGGTGTCACCCTCTCGATGAGATGGATAAGGAATGGGCGCAGCGATTCCTTCCCTCCTTCCCCAGGGACGATCTAGGACGCCTGGCTAAAGGAGAGACCCTGCCACGAGGTCCGAACGCCTACTTCTTCTATCCGGAAAGTGGCGGGATAGGGACATTATCGCAAGCTTTGGGTGAAGGATTAAGCAATCGCATTCATCTATCAACTAAGGTGACAAGTATCAACACCGAGGAGGGATGGGTAGAGACGAATAGCGGAACAAGGCATCACTACTCCTATCTGATCTCAACCATACCTCTGCCTGAGATATTAAGGGCCTCTGTGGATCTGCCGGAACCCGCCAGAGTTCTGGCCGAAGAACTCAAGAGCACAGGTATGGTTTTCGTGCATCTTTGCCTTGCTCATCCGCTGAACGACGACTCGCACTGGGTGTACTTCTCCGACCCGGAGATATGTTTCCACCGCATCTCAATACCTTGCAACTACTCAGATGTTATGATTCCACCGGACAGAGGCTCAATCGTCGCCGAGGTTTCTTTCCCCTCGGATAAGAACCCGGATATCCAAACCATTGTAGAGAAGGTGAAGATGGATACGGTTAAATCCGGGATGGTCGGCGGATTGGAAGATATCATCTCACACGACGTCCAGGTGCGTCGCTACGCCTACGTCTTCCCTACCACAAAGGGCGAGGCGGCCCGTGAAGAGCTGCGTTGGATTCTGAAGCACAGGAACATTCTTCTTGCAGGACGATACGGAGTGTGGGAGTATGCAAACATGGAGCGGGTTTTAGAACAAGGAATAAAGGCGGCGGAGGCGTTGTGCTGACGATCATTGCCAGAATCGTCTTCTGGGTTTGCATGGGGGTATTCCTGTATATACTTTTCGGCCACGGACTACTGCTTGTCTTACTTAAGGCCTTTTTCTCCAGACCGGTAAAACGTAAACCGATCACCCCTGACGTATGCTTCATCATACCCGCCTACAACGAAGAACGGAATATCGGTGCAAAACTCGAAAACACCCTTGCACTTGATTATCCCAAGGACAGGCTAAAGATCGTTGTGGTCTCGGACGAGAGCACTGATCAAACGGATGAGATAGTTAAACAAGCCTCTAAGAAAGAAGGCCGAATCATCCTCTTGAGACAACGCTCCAGACAAGGCAGGACTATCGCCATAAACACCGCTGCCGAAAGATATAAAGCCAAGGTGTACGCTATCTCGGATTCCGACGTAACGCTCGATTCTCAAGCCCTACGCCAACTGGTGGCCAGCTTCGCTGACCCTGAAGTGGGAGCGGCTGTCTCAAGATTCATAAAGCTAAAGACGAATCTCAACCCAACAGAAGGAGGTCTGAGCTCCTATTGGAACTATGAACATTGGATTCACCTATCGGAGGGAGATATCGGTTCACTGCCTTTTCTTGCAGGCAGCTTAAGCGTGGTGAAGGCGGATTTGCTTCCTCAAGTACCTGCCAATGTGACCCATGATCATTATTTGCCCGCCTATATAGCCCAAAAGGGGTTCCGCTCGGTATACGAACCTCGTGCGGTTGTATACGAGTATCCGGCGGATACCCCTTTGGAGGAAGCCAAAATACGGGCGCGCAACTTCCTCATGGGGATGAATTTCCTGCGCGAACTGCCACGTATACTCAATATCTGGCAGCATCCCTGCTTCTTTTTAAACCTCCTTTTCCGAAAAATACTTCGTTGGTTCTGTCCTTTATTTCTCATCATGTCACTGATAGCAGCTGTATTCCTTATACCCGAACCAGCCCCCCTGGCCTTGCTCGGCCTGACAGGAATCGGTGCAATAATGACCGTTCTTACGTTGGCTTTCAAATCACCTCCCGGTTGGCTATCTACTGCAGGATTCTTTGGTCTGTCGCAAATAGGCTTGTTTTGGGGAATCATCCAGTTTGTCTTCGGCAAACGCATCACCCACTGGGAGCCGCCGAGATAAAACGCTTCTCGAATTCCAGACTCGTTCGATGCTACTGCGACCGCTCTACTACTGAAACCCAGGACTAATCTAGAACCAGTCTCAAGCAATAAAATCAATTATCTATGGAAAAGAACAAATTTCTGAACGCCAGCATCACTTCAATGCTACAGCTCAATCACTCCTTCCCTCTAAACCAACTTATTATGGTCCGCTTTAGTCCCTCCTCGAGCGTAACCTTGGGGTTCCATCCCAACAAACGTTTTGCGCGAGATATATCCGGCAGGCGACGTTGAGGATCTTCTGAGATAGCAGGCAGGTAGTTGATCTTACTGGAGCTCTTCGTGAGGCGAAGCACCAGATTAGCAAGCTCTCCTATCTCAACCTCTTGTGGAAAACCCAGATTGAGAGGTCCCTCAACCTCGCTATTCATGAGCTTTATCAGCCCTTCAACAATATCGTCAACGTAACAGAAGCTCCGGCTGAATTGACCGGTCCCGTAAATAATAAGTGGATTTCCAGATGCAGCCGACTTTATGAACTGTGGGATGACCCTTGGGTCATCTGAGCGAAACCCCGGCCCATAAACGTTGAACAAACGGGCAATACGTACGGAGAGTCCATGTTTTATCCGATATGCACGGCACAATGCCTCCCCTGCACGCTTGGCCTCCACATAAGGAGAACGCGGACCCACAGGATTAGCATGGCCCCAATAACTTTCAGATTGCGGATGCATATCACCACTTCCGTAAATCTCAGAACTCGAGACGTAAAGAACGCGTACCCCTCTATCCGCCGCCCAGCGAAGAATACGCAAAGCACCCTCTATACCTGTAAGCATCACCTCCAGAGGTTCGTGCTCCACAAGCGGCACCCCGCACAGAGCGGCAAGATGATACACCCTTGTTACGGATAAACCTTCCAAATCCACGCTGCGGACATCACCTTCTATAAAGGAGAAACAGGAATTCTCGCGCAACCTTGCAACATTCTCTCGAATACCGGTCGCCATATTGTCGATACAGATAACACTCTCACCACTTTTAAGCAGCGCATCACATAAGTGGCTGCCTATAAAACCCGCTCCACCTGTAACCAGATATCCCTTGCCTTTAGAGTCAACTTCCATCACTACTCCCTTTTTGTTAACAAATAGAGTATAAGCCGGTTCTCTGCAAAAGTCAAGTTGTCTTTATTAGTTCGTACGCCAGGAGATAGTTGCCAGGTGATGAAGGGATTATTGGAAAAAGCGGGGATCTCCCCTTGATCAAGTCTCCAGCCCCCTTCTGATTTCGAGCAGCCCTCTGTCAGATTTCTACCTCGAGCGCCCGCTCCACCTCCAACACCCTTTGCTATCATACACCCTGCCTCCTGTCGAATCGAGGTATCATCTCCCCTAGTTTTTTGGTCAGGAAGTGCCAGAAGTAGGCCGACTGTCCGTAGAACGCCAGGCGGTACGCCACTTGCGGCAGAAAGAACTCGAACTTGTGGTTCCACACAACGTTGGCCCCATTCATCTCGGACAGAGGTGTATCTATGAGGGTTTTGTTATCCTCGGTTCGAGTAAACACCATTCTGAAGTCCGGGGTGAGACTGGCCGTACCCTCCTGGGGGACCTTAAATCTGCGGTCGCTTCGTGTTTGGATGGAAGAGGACCACATCCTGGCAGCAAGTGAAACCAGAGGATTCTTGCCTTTCCTTTTGCGATCAAGTAGCATGGGCATGGTCACAGCGTCGTTGTAATGCGCCCAATCTATGTATCGCTTGAAGTTGCGTGCTTCAGGCACTGCCGGCTCGCCAAACCTCTTTAATACGAACGTTCCGTTCCCACTTAACTCCCAGCGCGCCCCGCAGTTGGAACAGTAAAGATGCCTGCCTTTGGATTCAAGCACGAAGAAGTTCCTGCAGTGCGGACAGAGCCAGAACCGAAGTTCCAGGTGCTCGGCGATGTTGCGGCCGCCGAAGGTATGTTTCGTAATCTCAGGATCTTCAAGCTCGCTGTAGCGAAGTTTCTCATCTATCATCAGCGCGATCTCGGCTACGCCGTCCGGGATCTCGGCCGGATTCTCGAACAGATAATTGAACTGAAGGATAATCTTTCCCCGGCGAGGCAGGTTTGTCCAGCGAGGCCAGGTAAGGTAGGCTCCCCTCTGTTTCACACAGATGACAGGCAGGCGCAGTTTCTTCACAAGGCGAGGGATCGTTTCATCTAAGGGGAGCACCTCACCGTCCCAGTTGCGGCCGCCTTCAGGGGAAACAGCTACTATCTGTCCCTGTTTGACCGCTTTAATCAACGTGCGCATGGTAACGTAGTCAGGGATGTTTTTGGCTGTGGGAATGACCTTTAGCCAGCCAAGCAGGATGCGGGTAATCTTATATCTGAAGTCATCGTCCGTGACAACGAAGCATATGGGCCGCTTGATAAAGGAAGAGATAATGAAGGGGTCAAGTGTGTTTGTGTGATTACCTACCAAAAACGCTGGCTGACCCCTAGGGGGGTTGAATATCTTGCCTTCGCTTTGTGTATGAAGTAAAAAACGCAGGGGTAGCCCGACGAAGATCTTTAACCACCACCATAAGATGTCCCTCCACATAAAGGAGAGGCGTCTACCTATCATAGTCTAAGCAAACGCAAAATTCGGCAAAAGTCAAGGGTTGAGAGATGATAATCTGTGGTTTTGAAGAGCAAGTACTTGAGTTCAGCAGTTGCAGGGACTAAGTGTTTATCACCGGCTTTCAACGTAACGCTTTAAGTTTTTCATGATGCGTCGGCCGTCGCGTTTGGCGATAGGGGTGTAAAGCCATTCCATACCTGCGGCCTGGACCTCAAGAACGTTCTTGAAGTAAACTCGAGAACGATTAGGCCCCAAGGAGTCCAACCGCCAAAACCCTTCTGCACATATGAAGGCAAAGGGAAGAGGTGATTTAACCACAAAATTGACTAATTTAGTCCCTACAGATTTTCCTTCATCAATTATCCATTTGCGGTTTGTGATCTCGGCATGAAGAAGAGGGAAGTCACCGACATATCTCACGTCATACCAATCTTCGCCTCCACCAAGGGAGTCGATGCGTTCGACGTTATCCGCATATCCCTTGATGTGTCGAAACTCCCACATGAAAGGCCAGACTTCCTCGACAGAGCGTTCGATTTCTATGGAGGTAATAACGGTAAAGATCCCGCCGTCACGGGTTATCTCAATATAGGGCTCGGCAAGGGCTGTTGGAAAAAGGAAAAACAAAAGGAGGAAGGCGACCGTAGTCAATCTGGGTTTGAAGACCAAGACCATGGCTCTCAAGACCCCCGGGGTAGAACACGGGGAAAGCGGTCGGTCAAATCGGCGACTACGGCATATTTGGAACGGGTGCTTTCAAGATCGCGCGTGTCGCGGTAGACCTGCTTGTCAAGTTGCTTTGTCTTATCCCCACCCGGCCAGATGCGCCATGAGTCGTTATCAATCACGTCGGAAACCACCAGCTTGCCCTCATTACTGCGACCGACCTCTATCTTGAGATCGATGAGCTTTATATCCAGCTTTGCCCAAGCTACGAAGAGGACATCGAAAACCTGCCGGGCGAGGCAGGTTACCTCTTTTATCTCTGCAGGAGTAAGGAGGGGCTCCATCTCATCGATAACGTTTGAATCCGACACTGGCTCCTTGGGAGGATGAAGATACCAGCGGTCCTGGCCAAAGCTGATGATGGGATCGTGACGGGCGTCGTCCTTTATAAAGAACTCAACCGGCCTGGGATCGAAGTCTTGCCCTTCGACAGCCTCTGGATTGCGCTTGAGGTAGGAACCGGCGGCGGTGCAGCGGATTACCACCTCTAAAGGAATCATCTTGCAGCGCTTGCAGAGGAGTGTGTGAGGATCAACCCGTTCGATAAAGTGGGTGGCGATTCCATGTCGGTTGAGGAGTGCAAACACGTTGGCCGTGGTCCGGGTAGCGAGTTCAGCCTTTCCTGTAATAACGTCATGCTGGGTTCCGTCGCCTGCGGTGATATCATCCTTTGATAGCACCTCGACCGTCCCGTCGCCCCGATCGTAGATTATCTTGGTTTTGCCTTCCGCCAGTTTCTGCATGTGGAATTCTCCTCGCAATTTAGGAAAAGTCAACATCCTTACCTCGAGAGACTACAAGATTCCTTGCGTGCCTCGTATCGCTTGAAAGTTGCTACGAACTCGTCAGGCTTACATGGCACTCGTCACAAAAAAGGTGGTCAAAAGGTAGTCAAAAGCTACCCAAAAGGTGGACAAAAGTGGGACAAATTCCGGGGGCCCCAAGGGAAGCGCGAAGCAGATTCGTGGGGTGAAAAAAACTACCCAGAAGATACCCAAAAGATGGACAAAACGAAGACAAAAATGTGGCAAAAGATAGACAGAAGTATTATGGACAGACAAGAGTGTCTGTCCTACACGCTTGATACAATATCAATAAAGCTTGCAAGCTTAACCTTTCCCTTCTCCACCATATCAAGCAATTGAAGATTTCTATCAGCATTTGCCTCATTGTGTTTAGACTCCATTTCCTTAAATATTTTTTTTGCCTCAAGGAGCTGCGCACGTGATTCTTTAAAGTTCTTTTGAAGGAGATACATAAGACCTATATTGCCTAGTGTCTTACCTTCACCTTCTCGGTAACCAGTTTCCTGATAGATTTGCAAGGATTGCTTGTGATACTCGAATGCCTCATCATACTCGCCCAAGATAGAACAGTAATTCCCGAGGCTGCAAAGAGCTTCAGCCTCAGTAAGCCTTGCAGATATACGTCTTGAAATATGTAAGGCTAGTTTTAAGATACTAAAAGCATTCTCGAACTTTTTCTGAATGCGAAATATGTTTCCTATATTAATAAACACACTTGCTTGGATCCTGAGACTACCGATCTTTTTACTCAAACTAAGTGCCTTTTCAAAGTAATTCATTGCTTTATCTAAAAGCTTAGATTCCTTAGGTGAAATAACCATATGATCTTTAACCTGTTCCTTAAAAATCACACCAAGGTTGTTCAGTATCGAAGCTTGCATTTCTTTATCTTTGCGCCGCTTTACAATTTCATAGGCGGTTTCAAGAAATTCAAGAGCTTGCTCAGGTTCACCGGCAGTTCTATAAATGAGACCGATTCCCCACAAAGCGGTAGAGATACCTCCGTAATCTCCAGTATCCTGTGAAACCTTTAGAGACTTTCCATAGAGTTCTAAAGCCATTTCGTGGTTCCCCGTAACTAGATAGGCCGTAGCCATATTGCCGTATTGTTTGCCTTCACCGGTGTTGTAACCTAATTCTTCTGCGATTTTAAATGCGCGGGAATGCAAATCAATTGAATCCTTAAGCTCGCCTAACTCACGTACAGCTATACCTGCATTACCAAGGGCTATAGACAACGCTTTACTCAAGTTATTCTTCTCAGCTTCATCTGCCATCTTGTTAAAAGTATCTTTTGCACCCTTGAAATTGCTCATATTCATTTGATTTAAGCCTATTTGGTTAAGTATTGCGATACGTTCAATAGGCTCAGTAAACAGGGTAAGGAGCGAACGAAACTTACTGATGGCCTCTTCGTATTTGTACTTTTCACTTGCCCTCAACGCTTCATTAAGAATAGTATTTTTCTTTTTATTAAAAAACTTGTTTAGCCTTCCAGTGAAAGGTTCTCCTTCAATGATTCTCCGTTTCTGTTTCCTCAAAAGCCTTTGTGAATCAAGCCACTTATCAAGCGCCAAAGTTTTTTTTGCTAACCACCTTGCTAACGCCAAAAAAGCTATAGCTATTCCCGCAATTATGGAAACCTTTGCTAACAGACCCCAGTCCATATCCAATCATACCCCTCCCGCTTTATCTTGTCAATTAGGCCACAAGGTGCCTCTGCGGAAAACTCCATAAACGACTGTGTAGCAGTCGTAGTCATCGCATCCAGAGGACGCGCCCCATAGTACCTACCTAAAAATACTCAGGTTAGAGCCAAGTGATAAAGCGTTGTGCTATGAGATTGCTTCGTCCCCTGCGGGGACTCGCAATGACGGATGGGATACGGGGCGGGGTCCCCGTAAAACCGTAAGACGTTTTTATGGGGTTCTATATTACTATCTCCTCAACAACCAAATCGTTTTCAGTGAACCGCTCGAAGCGCAGAGGAGCAGCGTCAATGGTCATGTAGGAGCCGTGAACCACAAGCTCGGCCAGAGCCTGAGCGGCGGCAGGTGCAACCATTGCGCCGTGTCCTGACCAGCCGCAGGCAAGATAGAGACCCTCATATGCCGGATGGGTGCCCAGGATGCCGTTGTGGTCGCCCCGGGTTATGCTGTAAAGCCCGCCCCACATGGATCTCACGTTGCAGTGCTCGGTGCCTGGGATACGTTCCTGCATGTAGGGACCGATCTCATCTTTATAGTAGGCAAGCGACGCATCCTGATCAAAGCCGGGGGTCTGATCAGGATCGGCACGACCTATCTGCAGGTTGCCGGTCTCATACTTGAAGTAGATGCCGCGATCGATGATCACTAAGGGTATATTCTCGTAGCCGGGGATATCGGGCAGGTTGGTGACGAAGAGCTGACGTTTGATGGGATCAACAGGAAGGTTCTCGTCGTCTGGTAAACCGGAGGCTGCAAGGAGCTGCATTGACCAGGGACCGGCGGCAAGGATCAGGGCTCCGGCACCGATGCGGCGCCCGTTGGAAAGCTGGACCCCCTTCACCTTGTCCCGCTCGAACTCGATGCGCTTTACCTCGGTGCGCAGGTGAACCTCGGCGCTTTCGGCAAACTCGCGCTGGGCACGCTCGGTATACCCCTTGGCCGCAGCAGAGGGATCAAAGCTGCCGCAGTCAGGGCCGAAAAGCCCGCCTACCAAAGGCTGGAACCCTGCAAACTCAACAATCTCAGGATCCATGTGATCTACGCCTGCTTTAAGGCCCGGAACCATGCGCTCAAACTCTTGCGGTGAAAGCAACTCGGCGCGGACACCTACCTCATCGAACGTCGGCTTGTAGGCCTTTACCCGCTCCCACGGCTCGGCATAGAAGGTGAAAAGATAGCCGTGCTTGTGAAAGCCAATGGGTATATTGAACTCCTTTTCGAAGGCCTCCAGGAACTTGATGGAAGCAGTGGACATCTCCATGTTGATGCGTGAGCCCCACAGATTACGGAAAGCGCCCGCGGATTTAGCCGATGTTTCTTCGGCTAACGCGTCGCCCCGCTCGAGGAGTGCCACGTTTCCCTTAAAACCCTCGGATTTAAGATTCCACAGGATTGATGTTCCAATAATGCCTCCTCCGATAATCACAAGATCGTATGAATCGCGCAAGCTAGCCTCCGATTTTTAGGTTGAGTCTATGTCTTCTTCCCTAGTTTGTCAAGTTACGGGGTATGTTATAAGTAGGTTGATTGCTAGTCTGTTCCGGGTTGACAAGGAACACGATACCGTCTATACTGGATTAAAGCCAAAGGAGGATAGATTCATGAGAAAGATTCTCGTACTTCTCATTAGTGTGCTTGCCGCACTGCCCCTTGTAGCGCAGCCGGTCTTTACGGCAGATAATCTGCCTGAAATAGGCTACGAGGCAATGTTCAAAGCCGACACCTCGGAAGAAATAATTGTGGACGTTGGGGCAACAGGCGGCCCTCAAACCTGGGACTTCTCCCGAGAGGTATTCGGAGAATCTACACCCTTCGAGGTGCTCGACCCTGAGGACACCCCGGCAGGAGTTTTGTTCCCCGACGCCGAGTTCACTTATCACCTCGCCGGGACGCTCATTGATACTCTCAGTGGTGAAATCTGGCAGTACTACAAAACAACATCAACAGAGATGCTGATGCTTGGAGACTACATCGAATCCTACCACCCGATACTCGACAGCATAAAGATAACCCATAATTACGAACCTGACCGCATGAACTCCGTATTCCCCCTTCAAATGGGTGCACAATGGCAGGACTTCTTCCACACTGTGGATTCACTTGATCCTACCGGTGTATTTACCATAGAAACGACATCATCGAGTTCAAGCAGAGTGGACGCATGGGGAGCCGTCATCACTCCAGCAGATAGCTTTGATGAAGCCCTGCGTTATGTCACCTATGACACAACCGACATTATCGTGAGAATCATGGCTGTTCCAGATACCATACTTAGCCGTACCATCAACTACACCTGGGTGGCGGCTGATGTAGGACCGGTGATGCTCATCACCAGTCTGGAAGATGAGATCAACCCGGAGTTCGATACCGCGTCAAGCTACAGGGTACTCACGAGTTATGAAGCTATCGCAGAACGCCCTGAGCCAGAGCTTGCGCCTCTGCTAAGGATAGCAGGAGACCAGATGCTTTTCAACATTACGCAATCAGGTAACGTCGAGCTGAATATCTACGACGCAGCCGGATGCAGAAGGGATGTGCTGTATCGCGGAGCGTTATCTGCTGGCGAACACAGCCTGCCGTTACCCTCCGACCTTCCACGCGGGGTATACTTCATCAGGATAAACACCTCTGGCGGAATCCTCTCAGGCAAGTTTGTAGTCCTCGATTAAAAAGGCTTTAGCACTCCAGGCGGGAGTGATCCTCCAGCCTGTTGTTCTATGGGGGTCCCTGCCACATCTCAAGATGGCCCTCGAATTGCTAAAGAAGTGCTTGACTAATCGCTCAAAAACGCTACAATAAACCCCGTGGCAAAATATATATTCGTAACCGGTGGCGTTGTATCCTCGCTTGGTAAGGGTATAGCCGCATCATCAATAGGGCTTTTATTAAAGAGCCGGGGTTTCAGGGTAACCCTCCAGAAGTTCGATCCTTACATCAACGTTGATCCGGGCACCATGAACCCATATCAGCACGGGGAGGTGTTCGTAACCCAGGACGGTGCCGAGACCGACCTTGACCTGGGTCACTACGAGCGATTCATCGACGAAAACCTGTCTCGCCACAACAACCACACCACAGGACAGATCTACGGGAGTATCCTTGCCAAGGAACGCAAGGGTCTCTTTTTGGGAGGTACTGTCCAGGTGGTTCCCCACATCACCAACGAGATCAAGCAGCGTATCACCAGACTCGCCTCCAAGCAGTCGCTGGACGTGGTAATCTGCGAGATCGGCGGCACGGTTGGCGACATCGAGGGTCAGCCCTTCCTTGAGGCCATCCGCCAGCTTAAGCTTGATCTCGGGCCGGGGAACGTTCTCTACGTCCACGTAACCCTTGTCCCGTACATCGCGACCTCGGGCGAGTTCAAGACCAAGCCTACCCAGCACTCGGTGCGTGAGCTGCGTGCCGCAGGAATTCAACCGGATATCATCATCGCCCGCTCCACCGAGCGCATGCCCAGCGCCGCAAAGGAAAAGATATCGCTATTCTGCAGTGTAGAGAAGGAAGCGGTAATAGATGCCCCTGATGTAGAAAGTATCTACGAGGTTCCGCTTGTTTTCCACGAGCAGGAACTTGACAGGCTCGTGATTGCAAAGCTCGGGCTCGCTGAGAATCCTGCAGATCTTTCGGCATGGCGAGACTTCGTGGAGCGTGAACGCAGCCGCACGGAGACTATACACATAGCGCTGGTGGGCAAATACACAGGTCTGCGGGACGCCTACAAGAGCGTAATCGAAGCACTTAACCATGCGGCGGTGGCAGAAGGGGTAAAGATAGATCTGGTGTGGGTGGAGTCAAGCGATTACGACGAAGATAAGTTCCAAGGATTTAAAGAGATAGACGGCATACTGGTCCCCGGAGGTTTCGGGACCAGAGGGATTGAAGGCAAGATAGCGGTTGCACGTTATGCACGTGAGAAGCGTATCCCCTACCTAGGCCTGTGCGTGGGGCTGCAGGTCGCGGTGATAGAATTTGCCCGCAACGTATGCGGTCTTGAAGACGCCAACAGCACCGAGTTCAACAAAGATACCCCGCATCCTGTGATAGATTTGATGCCTGAGCAGAAGAACGTTTACCGCAAGGGCGGGACTATGCGTCTTGGTTCCTATCCGTGCGTGCTTAAACCCGAAACCAAGACACGCGACTACTACAAGAAAGAGGTGGTGTTCGAGCGGCATCGTCACCGCTACGAGGTAAACCCCGCCTATCTGGAACGACTGCAAGAGGCCGGCCTTGCAATCGCCGGCTCATCACCCGACGGGCTTCTCGCAGAGATCGTAGAACTCCCCGATCATCCGTTCTTCGTAGCCACCCAGTTCCATCCGGAGTTTCTCTCAAGGCCTTTGAAACCACACCCTCTGTTTGCAGCCTTCATAAAGGAGGCTCATGAGTATGCCCTCCGTACGCAACTTGCCGATTCCTCCTCCAATTAGGAAAAGAGGAACGTTCCTGTGCTTATAGTATTTCTTCTGATCTCGCTACGTGTTCTTCCATTTGAGATAGCTATGATCTTTACGAGGCTGCTTGTAAGAATTTATGGGACTCTTACGCCCACTGGACGGTCACAGTTAAGCAGAGCAAGAAGAAAACTCGGACAAGGAAGATTCCAGACAAAAGACTACCTTCGGCGTACGGCATTCAACCTCGTCCTTATGGCACGCATGGGAACAGGCTTCTCAAGGAAGTTAACTGAACGTGTGGTAATCGAGGGAGAAGAGAACGTGCGCACTCTTAAGGACAGAGGAGATTCAGCCGTGGTGGCGACGTTCCACTACGGGCCGTGGGAGCTTCTTGCCGAGGTATTTACAAAAAAAGGCTACCCCATTGCCGCGCTTGTAGGTCGTCAGCGCATGCCTATCTTCGAGGGTTATCTTGCGGCCTTACGACGCAGGGTTGGGCTTTTAACCGTAAATGACCTTAGCACGGCATCGCGGGCACTGGGTAACGGAATGTTTCTTGCAACACTTCTTGATAAGACCCGCCGTGCGAAGGGAGGGGCTTGTGGATTGTCCTACTACGACTATACTGTATCCGTGATACCTGAACGTCTTGCAAAGAGAACCCGCACGGCTCTACTGCCGGTGATCTGTCGCTTCCGCAACCGAAGGTTAGAGATAACGATAGGTTCTTCTGACCAGAACCTTCGTGAGTTCTTTGCCCCCTTCTTTGCCGAAACCCCGTTCGAGTGGCTCGTGTGGGGGGAATAATGCGAAAGATCCTTTGGTTAACTTCCTGGATGTTGGGCTGCGTATTGCTTCTAGGGTCGTGTTCAGAGGAAGAACGGGAAAAGGTCGCCGAAGAAGAACTGCCAAGCCAGATAGTAGATAACTTCCAGATGCAGGAGTCTAAAAGCGGCAGGGACCTTTACTTCCTGCGGGGCCGCCGCGCGTTCTACTACGATAAACGATCGGAGATCGTCGTTCTTGAGCCGCACATAACCTTTTACGGCCCTGGTAGGGAGATAACCTCTAAGGTAGTATGCGACTCAGGTGTGATATCGAACCGCACAGGCGACCTTGTGGCCTACGGGAACGTTGTTGTCACTGCGCAGGATAGCACGATCCTTCGCACAGACTCACTCGTCTGGTTCAACCGACGCGCCAAGATAGAGACCGACGCAGAGGTGTCGATCTCTTCACCACAGGGGACCATCAGCGGTAAGGGACTGATATCCGACGCTGACCTAAATCGCATAGAGATCAAGGAAGAGGTCAAGGGAACCACCCCATTCTCGGTACAGGAGGAGAGTGAATGATGATTGTATTCTTCCTGCTCTTTTCTGCCCTTGAGTTCGAGGCGGACAAGATGGAAAGCCTGCGTGAGGAATCGGGCAGGACAACCCATCTTACGGGCAACGTGCATCTTTATGAAGAAAAACTCGATATCCGCGGTGCCGAGGCGTGGTTTAAGCCGGCAGAACAGAGCCTTATCGTGTACGGCTCGCTTCGCATAAAGGCGCAGGATGCGGATATAACCGCGGACTCGCTGTGGTTTGAGACCGAGAACCGCATCTCGCATCTCTACCGTCGAGTCCTCGTAAAAAGAGGGAACACGGAGATAAGAGCCCCCGAAATCTCAATATACCACCGCTCAAGGATTGCCAAGATCCCATACGCGGCCCAGATACGCGACCTCAAAGAAGGAATCCTTATCACAGGGGATGATGTCTCCTACGATCTGGGAAAGGACAGAGGCAGCATAGCAAGCAACCCCATTCTTAGAGAGGAGCGGGATTCGTCCGATTTCAGAATCACAAGCGAGCGCATGCACATCGATCAGGGTGCTAGGGCCGCAAGTGCCGCAGGTAAAGTACGTATCCTGACGGAGGATGCAACGGTCTACTGCGATACGCTCGTTCTTTTCTACGAGGAGGACTTTGGGCATGCGTTCGGAAACACGGCAATAGAGAGTCCTGAGGGCCGAATTGACGCAGACTCGGCAGATTTCTGGCTTACCGGCCGCAACCTTAAGGAGATATTCCTTTACACAGATGTCGTGGCCCGTTACCGTACCGAAGGCCAGGACTCGGTGGTAGTTAACTCCCCTTACCTGACCATCGATTTTAGTAAAAAGAACGCAGAAATCCTGATCTTTACTGGAGGAACAAGTGGCACCTACTTCTGGCGAGAAGAAGCAGCACCGCAGCAAGACTAAAGTTAAGGCCAATACAAGTGTCTTGCGCACCGAAGGTCTGTGTAAGGAGTTCGGCAAACGGCAAGTTGTGCAGGATGTATCCTTACAGCTGCATCAGGGTGAGGTGGTAGGGCTCCTGGGGCCCAACGGAGCGGGCAAGACCACAACCTTCTCGATGATCATCGGATTTCTGCAGCCGACAGCAGGAGAGATTAGATTAGACGACCGACGGATCAACAATCTGCCTATCTTCCGCCGTGCCCGACTTGGGATAGGCTATCTCTCACAGGAAGCATCCATCTTCCGCAAGTTAAGCGTTGAGGATAACATAAAGGCCGTTCTTGAGCTAAGAGGCTACTCCAAGGAAGAGATCGTGGAACGCACAGAGACCCTGCTTAAGAAGTTCGAGATCGAGAACCTGCGGCGGTCGAAGGGAAACACTCTATCAGGTGGCGAAAGACGCAGGGTAGAGATAGCCCGCGCGCTTGCCACCCAACCCAAGTTCCTCTTACTTGACGAACCCTTCACCGGTATCGACCCGATAGTGCGAGGTGAGATACAGAAGATGATCCTCCTTTTAAAGAAAGATGGGATCGGGATACTCGTAACCGACCACAACGTGCGAGAGACCCTTGAGATCACCGACCGTACATACCTGATGTACGACTCACGGATCCTTGTCTCAGGTACACCTCACGAGCTTGTCTCGAACAAGAGGGTGCGCGAGGTTTACCTGGGCAAAGAATTCAAGATATGAGACCCCCGTCCCCTTACGGAACACAGCGCCTTGAGACCTCGCTTCGACCTGAACTCACCATACACCTTACCCCCCAGATGCGTCTGCGGCTTGAGATACTGCAAGCCAATATACTCTCCCTTGAGGAGATGCTCTCACTTGAGGTTCAACAAAATCCAGCTCTTGAGTTGATCGAGGGGGAGCCGGAAGGGGAGGAAGCAATGACAACAGAGGAGTTCTCGATCGAGGACTTCTATCCCCACAACCATGGTGCGGATTATGAGGGGGCCGAAGAAAAACCTGAACCCGGACCACAATGCGCGGATCGTTCATCTCTTGAGGAACATATGATGTTAACCGTAGTGCATGAGTTCTCAGGTTGCGAGAAAGACTACCGAATTGCACGCTATATCCTCGATGGTCTTGACGAGGACGGGTTCCTGCACGAGGACTCTAACTCTATAGCCAAAGCCCTTGGTATAACAGAAGAACAAGTAGAGAATATAAGGCGACGTATCCAGCTCCTAGATCCGATCGGGATAGCCTCACATGATATTCCTGAAGCGCTTTTGGTCCAGCTCGAAGCCATGGGATATAACGAGGAAACCCCAGAGGTCCGTATCATTAAGGAAGGCTTCGGTGCCTTGCTCCAGAAAAGGATCACATCCCTATCCAAAAGGTTAAGGCTTCCAACCGAAGTAATTGCTGAGGCATTTGAAACGATCTCCAGCCTTGATCCAAAACCTGGGCGCAACCTCCATGAGATAGCATCTCGTTCTGTTCAGCCGGATATAACGATTCGTTACCGTGAAGGAAAGCTGGAGGTGGTTATAAATGAAAGCCCGTTGCCCGGCCTGAAACTCGCAGCAAAGTTCAAGGAGATCCTTATAAATCCAAAAAAATTCTCCAACGAGGAGATCGAGTTTGCCAAGCGCAAGCTTGAGAGCGCGCAACTCTTTATCAAAGGAATCCTGCAGCGCCGCGATACCCTGGACCATCTGGCTCAAAACATACTTCTTCGCAACTACGACTTCTTCAGCGGACGAACCAACCAATCACCCCCCCTTCTTATGAAGGATGCTGCCGAGGAGTTGAGGTTGCATGCTTCAACGATCTCACGCGCGGTGCGGGACAAGTATATTGAAACCCCGGTCGGCATCTTCCCATTGCGCTCCTTCTTCGCCAAGGGCGAGAGAAACCCTGTAATGGAGAAGCTTAAGAACATAATAGAAACTGAAGAAAAAACCAATCCTCTCACCGACGCGGAGATAGCCGAGCGGTTGCGAAATCTGGGGGTTCGCATCTCACGCAGGACAGTCGCCAAGTATCGCCTTCGTCTTAATATTCCGGATTGCTTCCAGCGCAAGGCGTTGGCCCAGTAAATCGGGCGAACGCTCCCTTGACTGGAGGGAATAGAAGAAAGGGTGATGGGTGTCCCCCTTACTGAATGGGGAACTAAAGGGGGATTGAGCTTCCCTGCGATCTTTTTGGCCGAAGGGCAAAAAGGAACATGTAATTAAGGCGGGAAGTCAAGGAGATGAATTGCTTGACAACCGCTAATCACCGCATATTATTTACTATGCTCAAATCCATGAAGGAAAAGGGCCCTAGATATCCTCAAATCACCTTATGGCAGCCCAACATCGCTAAGTCCTTTGATCCAAATGCTGACGTTATAGTAGCACACGGCGATTGTGCAGATATACTACAAACACTACCAGAGGATTTATTCCAGCTAATCATCACGTCACCGCCATACAATGTAGGAAAAGAGTACGAAAATGCAAAAACTCTTGAGGTATATTTAGAGGGGTTAGAACCGATCATAAAAGAATTAGTGCGGGTGTTGTCCCCCGAGGGGTCCCTCTGTTGGCAGGTAGGTAATTACATAGAGAAATTTGAAGTGTTCCCGCTGGATATATATTACTATCCAATCTTTAAAAGGCACGGTCTGAAACTTCGTAATCGGATCGTGTGGCACTTCGGGCATGGCCTCCACGCCAAGAAAAGATTCTCAGGTCGATACGAAGTGTTACTCTGGTTCACCAAAGGAGACGATTACATATTCAACCTAGACGATGTTCGGGTCCCTGCGAAATACCCAGGCAAAACGTATTACAAGGGACCTAACTACGGTAAACCCTCAGGCAACCCGTTAGGTAAGAACCCTTCGGACATATGGAAGATCGTGTTGAAGGATTGGGAGACCGGTTTGTGGGAGATTCCCAACGTGAAAGCAAACCACCCAGAGAAAACCATCCACCCTTGTCAATTCCCTATAGAGCTCGTTGAGCGCTGCGTGCTGGCTTTGACGAATAAAGGTGGGTGGGTGTTGGACCCTTTTTCTGGAGTTGGCTCAGCATTGCTGGCCGCTTTGCGGCACAACCGCAAGGCAATGGGATGTGAAAGGGAGAAGGAGTACATAGAAATCGCCCAACGAAGGATCGCTGACTTCTATGTAGGAAAACTTCCGTATCGCCCCCTGGGTAAGCTTGTGTATCGACCGACGGGACGGGAAAAGGTCAGTAGGATTCCTGAGGACTGGCGTAAGAAAAAGGAGGGTTGATGAGAATTGTCGGGAAGTATTCCTTTAACCGAGGAGAGGAGGAAGTAACAACCCGCTTTCCTAAACCCCTGAAGGAAATTGAAGATGCTATCGCATCAATAAACGCTGAGGAACACAGAACCAAGGAAAGCAAAGAAAAAACAATGAAGGGCAAAATGCTTTTCAACCCTACCTCTCTCAACAAGGCATTCAAAAAAATCCTGAAGCCACTTGGGTGGGAAAGCCCACGTGTACATTGTGATTACCCTACAGAATACTTCATTGAGGGTTACCGTGGTAAGACTACTGGACGAAGACACGCTTATCGCGAGATGGACTTTGTCAAGGATAAGTTGGGTGTAGAAATTCAGCTCGGAAAGTATTCTTTCATGGTCTATAATGTGTGTGCGAAGATGACCATCTTCCACAAACTCGGAATAATCGATTATGGAATTGAGATTGTTCCAGTGAAGGAATTTGCTGCGGAGATGTCAACCGGGGTTTCTTACTTTGAACAGTTCGTTTGGGATCTTGAGCACCGGGGAGTATCCGATATTGATATTCCTGTTTTTATTCTCGGGATTACCTCCGTTGATGATCCTTCCCAAGGCGCAAAGGGTATGAAGTAACCAGGTCTCTTCAAATAAGCTTTGCCTTTCCAGAGAAACTCTACATATTAAATAGACATCCTGCCCTAATCTTGTCAACCTTGCGCCCCCTCCCCATCACCTTTACATCCAACCCTTCACCCCATAAATCTAGTTTGTAGCTTTACTCCGCAAGCGTCGTCATTTCATGTGCGGGACCCCGAAACCCTGTCTATCTTTTGGCCAACTTTCGTCCACCTTTTCCCGGCCTAGATGTCCATCTTTTGACCATCTTTTGTCCATCTTTTGACCAGCTTTTGTCCAGCTTATTTTTTACCCCGGACGTCTGCTTCGCGGGGACAGAATGGATGCTGTGGGTTATCTTAGTTGACTTATACTCTTCGGCAGGTTAGAATTTAATATGCAGGAAAAGAAGTTTGTACTCAAGATAAATTGGAGACACGAACTGCGCGATGCGGCGTTCATTGTGGTTGGAAGTGCAATATGCGGCATAGCTTACGTAATGTTCCTCATCCCGCACCATATAGTCTCCGGAGGGGTAGGCGGCATCTCCATAATAATCAACTACCTTACCAGCTGGCCGGTAGCACTATTATACGTGGCCATGAATGTGCCGATCTTCTTCCTCGGTCTGCGCGGGATGGGAAAACGCTACGCTCTAAAGAGCCTGGCCGGTATCCTGGCCGTATCAGGGTTCATCTTTCTCTTTGAGAATATACTTCACCTCCCCTCGGCTACACAGGATACCATCCTGGGAGCGGTTTACGGCGGGGCGATTCTGGGTGCTGGACTGGGGATAGTTTTCCGCGGACACGGCTCCACCGGTGGAACCGACGTCGCCGGTCAGTTCTTAAACAAGCATACCAACATCTCGGTAGGCGGATGGATACTAATCATCGATGCCGTCATCATCGGTTCAGCAGGGGTAGTGTTCGGCACCCTTGAGGCCCCCTTGTACGGGGCTTTGGCACTGATCGTGAACACCAAGGTGATAGACCTGGTGCTTGAGGGCTTCAGCTACGCGCGCGCCGCGCATATCATTACATCCAAGCCTCAGGAGGTCTCCTGGGCCATCTCACTGGAGATGCGCAGAGGCGTCACCTCGCTTCAAGGACATTCATATTTCTCAGGCGAAAAAAGGGAAGTGCTCTACGTGGTGCTTACCCGCAGGGAGATCTCGTACCTCAAGTATATCGTTAAGCAGATAGATCCCGACGCGTTCGTGGTCATCTCCGACGTCTACGAGGTGCTGGGCAAGGGCTTCAGGCCCAGGACTTAAATGAATCCCAGCCTTGCCTGATTAAGATGGCAAGGTACAGAAATCCCCAAATTGACAACCTCCTCTTATCCAAAATATACTTTAATGTTATTATAGAGACCCTTTCAAATTGGAGAATCAGATATAGCCCAGTGGACTCCTACATTCAACATTTATCTCCAAAGGATAATTTAGTTTGAGTGCCCGTTTCTTCATGAATCCAATTTTTCTCTTACTGATTCGATGGCCTTTTTCAGATTTACTAAGGGAAAGGTCTTCAGTCTTTTGAGAATATTATCTTCGGTTAATTCCGTTAATATCCCGGCACATTCTTTACCAGTAGGTGATTCTACTTTGGATATTCGGTCAATAAATTCGGGAATCGCCTTTCCTCCAAAATTCTCTTCAATTCCATACCAGAAATAGTGTGCTAATGCATAGCCCAAACCCAATTTTAGCATATCTGCTTCCTTAGTGGGAAGGGGATAGGTTGGGCTAGTTAATGGCCAATCCAAAAGGTTAAATTTGATTATTTTTTCACCGTTTCTAATTTGTTCGTCCACATATCTCTCGTAATTATTCAATTCTTTTTTAATATCATCTGAAATTCCGGTCTCGCCACGCTGATCATGAGTCAACCTCCGAGCGAAAGAGTAACTCACATATTCGGCAATGCCGTCAGTAATCCACCTGACTTTGTCATCGCCAAATTTGATGTTATTATTGAGTGTGATTTCTGTCCACTCGTGCACAATACTCAAGTAAATACGAGCGAATTCTTTATCGTAGATTGAGAAGGCAAAAAGGTTGTATTCCGTTCCTTCTTCTATAACCCAATTCTGAGGCAATAATATCGGCTCCTTTTCATTAGTTATCACGATTCCAAATGGTTCGGGCGCAAATCCGATTCGTTCTTCGATAATGATCCTCATAACCGGAATATATTTTTTAATCTGCAAAGAGAGCTCTTCGTAACCGGCTGGATAGTAGACAATATCCTTTTCTGCCTCTAATCGATTCAACTCTGATAGATTTACCAACTGGAATTCCCGTTTTTCTAGTGTGTCTAACGGAGTAGCGAAGGTGAAGCCAAATTTGAGTCGCTGGGCGCGGTCTTCAGCCATAATTGTCGGGTTAAGTTCAATAGTCTCAATATCAAAATAGAACTTTGTTTCCCCGCGGTTGTCAGTATTTATAACCCTTGTGCTATCTTCGAATTTTAGAATGATATTCCCAAAGGGGCAATGGTTGCCGAGGGAATCTACCACAGCAAAGGTAAAAGGGATTTTCATTAAATCAGTATAATCCTTAAAAATTCCGCTTTTAATAAAACCATCGCACATATCCTTCGTCTTAAAACCTCTGCCTCCTTCAATGGTAGGAATTGTGAAGCTAGTAGTGAAAGTCCGATGGGGGGCGCAGGAGAAGCAGCCCCACATTGAGATGCCAATCCCAAGTATGAGTATCCACTTCCTCACAACCACCAACATTCTACTCCAACTTCTTGATAGACTACCGCTTCGCCGGTTATCGGATTAGCTTCAACCCCGCTCTTAGCATATCCACGAACACCCTTTAGAGTATCACCATCCCCATACTGAACGAGCTTTACCGTGAGTCCGTAGTTTCCTTCGAATGCATAGGCAATAATATGCCCCATCTCCGAAACGAAATCTGAAAAGCAAATCACGACCTGTGACCTAATATGTAGAACCGCCCCTTAGAGGAAACTTATCTACGAACTTTCTCAGGTCTAAGACTATCCCTTCAACCTTAGACGAGCGGGTATCGTCCATACTTGGAATTATAGGAAGCTTCCCTCCTTTTGTCAAGACCCTTCATGCTGCCTTCGATAGGGCAATGGGTTTTATCCCTGAGAGAAAGAGCATTGCCGGAGGTCTAACCTCTTGCCCTTCTCCCCCGATTTGGACGCTTATAGTTGTAACTTCACATAAATTCATCAAGGTCACTCTGTAGTTCCTCCACAGATTCATCTCGCTTCTTCCTGAGGGTTATAGAGAAAACCTCATGCCATATTCTCTTGACACGACCCGATCTACCAATACCATAGCGGGATCAGAAAGGCGAAGAGCAACTGCTTCAGACGATTCAGACGATAGAGAAAGCAAACCAGTTTGTCAGGGTAAGAAAGGAGTTACCATGCAGCCACGAGATGCGGAAAACCAGGAAGCTAAAGTCGACAAAACCCTTATCACAGTCTCCGTCGTTTTGGGCGGCATATACTTCCTTCTAATATTCGGGTACATAGCTTTGATTGCGTTTCTGTTTTCACGAACCTGGTGGTAATTCACAAGGAAGAGCAAGCACGCCAATCTCTGCTTCTATCTCTTCCAATGAACACCCGGGATCAGGGGACGAAAAAGCTAAGCCTATCCTTGAGGTTAGTCCTTCTCGACCGCCTTGAACTCAACCGACTTATCGGAGCTAGGAATCGAAATGATCTGACAGGGATAGGTAAGTGCCATGGTAACCATAGCGTCTGGGGACGGGGATTTCTCAAGATACTCAACCACAAGTCTCTTTGGCCCATCTAGCACGCGCTGAATCGAAATACTGTATCCGCCGGTGGGCTTTTCGCCAGAAAAGACACCCACAAGCATCCGGGTAGAGAAATCAACCTCTGGAGCAGGAAGCTTCTCACCCTCGCCGGTTATCACCTTACAGTAGCGATTCCAGAACGCCTCCCAGCTTCCGGCGTCGCGGAAGACCATACCGCCGGATTCAGGATACTGCAAACCACTACAAGGTATCGATTCAAGTGGGGAGACCGGTTTAAGGGTCTTCACGTTGGAACACCCCATCATCAATAAGAGGGCCACAATGGACCCCAAGATGAATTTGCTTATCATACTTTCTCCTCGCCCATCTCAGTGAACTCCTCCTCTCTGAAGGTTGCCAAGGGCAATGGATCGGTCACAGACATACCGGCGTGGATATCCAATTCCTTCTGAGCGGTGGTGCTTATAAGTGTAAAGAGCTGCCCGACCTTGATGTCATGGGGACAGGCCTGCTCGCACATCCCGCATGCCACGCAGGAAAGTCCGATGTGGTTCATCCGACCGAGGTGAAAGAGCATCTCGTCGCGCGGCATTTGAAGAACCACGCGGCGGGCGGCCCACTCCTCGTAGCGAGGACCCTCGAAGTGGAAGGTTGCCGAATCAAAGAAACACTCGTTGCAGTAGCAAACCGGACACATGCTCCGGCAGTTATGGCAGTTGATGCAGCCCGCAAAGAACTTCACCAGATTATCTATACCGGCGACTTCCTTCTGTAACTCCGCAAGATGCTTTTCTGCGTATGCAGTGCGTTTGTCCTTTTCTTCCTTGAGTGCTGCATCGCGTGCGGAGGTATCTTCAAGTTCCTGTTCGAGTTTGATGTGCTTGAGGATCTCTGCACCCTTCTCGGTCTTGGCTTCCAAAATGATGCCGCCTTCGGCTCCGAAGGTGCCGATGTTGATGTCGGCCACCGGTGCTTCAGGATAGGAGCACATACGACAAACAGGGCGAAGGTCGTCTTCGGTGAAATCGGAGAACCCAGGAAGGGTATCGGACGCTTTCTCTTCGAACGTCTCAGGTTCAACCGTACCCGGGCAGTCGCGGGTGATTAAAAGAACGTTATCCAGGCTTATCTGGCGGAGCTTAACCAGTTCCACCGCGGCACGGGACTCGCAGGGACGAAGCAGCACGGCGACGGTATTGGTTGGATTGGCAAACCGGGTGATCTTGGAAAGTTGAACGGCGGTAGAGAGAGGCATAACCGGAGCGAACGGAAAGGTTTCCTCAAGGGAATCCTTGGAGGATAGCAGTGCTGGGAATATCTGGTTCAAGCCAGCCTTGCGTGCGGGTAGGAGAGCTGAGGAGATAAGATTGGCCCCGAATAGCTCGGCAAAGAACTCCCTCGTTGCCTCGCGAGGATTCAGACCCTTCGCATAGATTCCAATCATCATTACACCTAGGTCTGCGGGGATTTACCCATCGGGTTCGGGCCTTTTTGGCTAAGCTCTTCGGTCATCTGTCTGATCACCTTGGCGAAGCGCACACCCTCGGATGCCGATATCCAGCGCAGCCACACCCGTTCAGGGTCAAGGGCAAGGGTGTTGAAGATGGAGTTAAGAAGTGCCACCCTGCGCCTGGCCTTATAGTTTCCGTTAACGTAGTGGCAGTCGCCGGGATGGCAGCCGCCGATGAGCACACCGTCGGCACCTTCAAGAAGCGCTTTGATAACGTAGCTTGTATCCACCGAACCGGAGCACATCACGCGTATGGGCCGCACGTTGGCCGGATACTGGATACGCGAGGTGCCGGCCAGGTCCGCGGCAGCAGCGGTGCACCAGTTGCAGAAGAATCCCACGATCTTTGGTTCAAAATTCTCATTCATCTACGCCCCTTTCTTGCTGGGCTGCTAAAACGTCAATCATCGCAAAAGCCTGATCACTTTCTAAAGTCAAAAGATGTGCTGCCTGCGACGGGCAGGCGGAAGCACAGACTCCACACCCCTGACAGATGCTCTCGATCACACGAGCAGACTCGAGTTCCTCATCCATCACCCTTGCCTTATTGGGACAGGCATCGATACAGATGCCGCAGAAGGCACACCGACGGGTGTTGGTTCGCGCAACGTAGTACTTGGGTTCAAGCTTTTCGCGGCGCAGGAATACAAGGGCTTTGGCCACAGCGGCGGATGCCTCGGTTAGGGCCTCGGATAAACGTTTAGGCCCTTTGGCCAGGCCGGCGGCAAAAAGACCATCCGCTTCAAGCTCGGTTGGCCTGAACTTGGGGTTAACCTCGGCAAAGAACCCGAACTTATCGAACGCGATCGGCTTATCGTTGTAGGGAATCGGAGGCGTAGATGCGGTGATCCCGTTAGCAAGCACCACGTTATTGGCAGTGAGTTCCACGGTGGCATCGAGGAGTCTATCATAAACGGACACAACCAGCTTGCCGTCGCGCTGGGAGACTTCGGGCTGGCTGTCCTTCTCGTAGCGGATGAAGTTCACGCCCAGCTCCCGCGCTTTGAGATAGTAAATTTCTGAAAGTCCCCAGCTCATCACGTCCCGGGCAAGGATGGTGACCTCCGCCTTGGGATTCGCTTCCTTGAGTGCAATGGCGTTTGCCAGAGCCCGCCGGCAGCACACCCGCGAGCAGTAGGGATGCTCCTCGTTGCGCGATCCCACGCACTGGATCATGACGATAGATTTCAGATTCTCGGTCTCTCCCTGAGATATCCGCCCGGCAAAATCTCTTTCACTTATCACACCTTCCAGTCCCCAGCCGAATTCGCCCTCCTTGGGTTCGTACTCTTCGGCTCCGGTAGCAAAGAGGATTATCGCAGCACCCCGTATCAGTTCCTCCTCACCCCGTTTGAGGTAGCAGGTGAACTTGCCCAACTCACCCTCTATTCGGTCAAGAGTGGTATCTGTGAGTAGTTCGATCTTTTTGGACTTGGCAACTTTCTTGATGAGTGCCTCTATCACCGGTTGGGGTTCAAATCCTTCAAGGGTTCTGGAGAGTTTTCGGGCCTGACCTCCGGGCTGCTCGGTCTTCTCGATAAGTGTTACCGAGACTCCAACGTCTGCAAAGTGCTTGGCCGCCCACAGTCCTGTTGCACCACCACCCACTACAAGCGCTCTGCCAATCAACAGCTGGGGTTCTGTCTGTTCAAAGCTGAGAAGCCGCAACTTTTCGGCGTGAGCAAGGGCAAGAGAGAGCGCGGCCTCGTTGACCCTGGATTGATCTTCAAATCCCCAGATGACATACTCGCGGAAATCCAAAAGCTCAAGCTGTGCAGGATGCCAGCCAAGTTTCTGAACACGTTCCTTGAGTAAACGCTCAGCCTTGTTTGGCGAGGGACCTGCAACCACCAGCCGACCAACCTCCTTCTCTTTGATAAACTGCTCAAGCTCATCCAAACCATGCTCGGTCTCGGTGTAGTTGATGAATCTCGCCTCGATCCCCTTGGAGGCAAAGAAGGTCTTTATTAAATCCTGATCCAGCCCGGCTTCGCCGTCCCCTACCGGGTCGAACACCACCCCGACCTTGGGGAAGGGTTCGACGGACTTCTGAGGTGTGTTACGGGTGCGAGGGACACCCAGGATTGAAGCGATGCATCCTGCTGCGGCCTGGGCCTCGATTATCGAGTCGGGCAGATCCTTGGGTCCTCCTGCCGAACCGATAGCGAACACCCGCGGGTTTGCTGTCTCAATCTCGGTCCCTTCCTTGATCTTGATAAATCCTTCTGTGGTCTCAAGCTCAAAGAGCTCTGCAAAATCTTGTGCCCTGCCTTCCTGCCCCACCACCAGGGTAACCAGATCGAACTCCTCTTTGTGGAACTTGCCGTCCTCGGACTCGTAATGCACCAGGAGGTTACCGTTCGCCGTCTCTTCGACTTTTGCCGGGCGGCAGGGAACCCAGCGAACGTCGGTCTCTTCCATATAAGAATAGTATGATTTTCCGAAGTCGCGGCGATCCATATAGAAAATGGTAATCTCTGCATCAGGGTAGCGCTCCTTAAGCATACGCACCTCCTTGGCCCCATACATACAGCAGGCTGAAGAGCAGTAGGGATGCAGGCGGTCGCGCGAGCCGGCGCAGAAGATGAAAGCTACCTTCTTGGGAACCTCGCCGTCGGACGGGCGCTTGAGCTCGCCCTGGGTGGGTCCGAAACACGAGAGGATACGCTCCAGTTCCAGGCTGGTAACAACGTTGGGGAAGCGCTCACCCAGCTCGGTGAGATATGAAGGATCGATAAGGGCAAAGCCGGTGGAGATTACGACCGCGTCGGCTTCGATTGAAAACTCCTCCGGCTGCATTCCCAGGTCAATGCAGTCTGTGGGACACACCTTTACGCACTCACCGCAGCGGGTGCAGTTGGAGCCGTCAATCACCCAGGTTGAGGGAATCGCCATGGGGTAGCGGATGTAGGCCGCCTTGCGCTTACCCAAGAGGTTGAAATCGTCCGGGACTTCCACCGGGCACACATCCTCGCACAGGCGGCAACGCACGCACAGCTCAGGCTTGATGTATGCCGGCTCGGCGTTGAAGTAGAGCTTGAGCCGGTTGCTCTTAAGCTTTTCAACGTTCCAGAGTGTGGAGAGGTTGTAGATGTCAAGACCCTCCGCTCCAAGGTCATGGCGCAGGCAGAGCTCGGAGGAACCCGGCTCGATGCGGGAGCGCAGCTGGCAGAACCCGCAGGCGTCGTTTGGAAACTGCTTGTCCAGCTGGCCGATTGTGCCAAGCAAGTGGGATTGCTTCTCTACAAGTGAGACGCGGAACCCCAAATCGTTGAGAGCCAGTGCCGCCGCGATGCCTGCCGCTCCGCCGCCCAGAACCACTATGTGTTTTTCGACTTCCTTGGCCATCAATAATCCCTGGTCGCTTCCTCAATCATGGCAAATAGCTGGGTCCTGGTATAGTTGCGGTGCTTGACCGCCTGTGAAGGACACGCCGCAGCGCACGCCCCGCAGCCCTCACACAGCGCCTCGTTTATCTTGGCTATCTTCTTTACAGGATCAACCTTGGGCGCGTCATATGGACAAATCTCCTCGCAGACTCCGCACCCGGTGCAGATATCGGCATCGACCTCGGCGATCAAAGGTTCACGCTCAAGCGTTTCTTTGGAGAAGAGGACCAGCACCTTACCTGCCGCACCCGAAGCCTGGGAGACGGCATCGGTTATATCCTTGGGAAACTGGGTCACCCCGGCAACGAAGATGCCAGCGGTGAGGGTTTCAATAGCGCGGAGCTTGGGATGAGCCTCGGATACCCAGCCGTATTCATCGGTGGCCAGACGCAATTTGGATGCAAGCTCTGTAGCACCCTTGGAGGGCAGCATGGCAGGCGCGACCACCACCAGGTCGGCATCCATATTCACCGGCTGACCGGAGAGCGTATCCTCGGCGAACACGGTCACCACCCCGTCATGCTCGTACAAACGTGAGACCTTGCCGCGGATGAAGGTGGCGTGCTCCTCCTCCATTGTGCGCGCGTAGAACTCCTCGTAGCGCTTGCCGTTGGAGCGGATGTCGATGTAAAAAAGATACGCCTCGCCGTCGTGAACCGCGTGCTTGTAGAGCATCGCCTGCTTAACCAGATACATGCAGCACACGCGCGAGCAGTAGGCAACACCGTGCTCGGGATCGCGCGAGCCGGCGCAGTGCACGAACGCAACCTTTTTGGGAACCTTGCCGTCGGAGGGCCGGCGCACCTCGCCCGCGGTGGGCCCGGAAGCGCACAGGATGCGTTCGAACTGGAGTGCGTTGATCACGTTGGGGAACCGACCCCCGCCGTATTCAGGCATTGCCGATAACGGCATCAGCTCGAACCCGGTGGCGACCACGATGGCACCAACGCTTATCTCCTCTATCCAGTCTTTGAGGTCGTGGGCGATAGCGTCGGGCTCGCAGGCAGCCTCGCACAGCCGGCATTCGGAGCACCCGCCGCAGTGGATGCAGCGGGAGGCCTGATCAATGATCTCTTCTTCCGAGTATCCGGTCTGCACCTCATTGAAGTTAGCCACGCGCTCCAAAGGATCAAGCTCAGGCATGGGTTTAAGGGGTGAGGGATAAGCGAGGTCTTTATCACCCACCAGGTCGCTCTTACGTGAGAGTTCGTTGGCACGATCGAGGGTGAAGTCCTTGCCTTCAAGCATCAGATTGATGGAGCGTGCCGCCTTTCTGCCCGCGCCCGCCGCGTCGATGAACGTGGCCGGGCCGGTAACGCAGTCCCCGCCTGAAAAGACTTTCGGATTCGAGGTAACCAGCGTCTCATCATCCACAGCGATGGTTCCCCACGGGGTAAGCTCGATGCCCTCTTCGGAGGAGATGAAGGATAAATCCGGCTTCTCTCCGATGGCCAAAAAGACATTGTCAAACTCCAAGACCTCTTCCGAACCCTCGATGGGTATGGGCCTGCGGCGGCCTGAGGAGTCCAGTTCGCCCAGCTTCATGCCGATGACTTCGACAGCTTTGAGCTTACCGCCCGAGCCGATGAACTTTGTCGGGTTGGTGAGAAGCATGAACCTGATGCCCTCCTCTTTTGCGGCCTTGACCTCCTCTGCGATGGCAGGCATCTCGCGCTCTGTGCGGCGGTAGAGAACGGTAACATCAGCACCCAACCGGAGAGCTGACCTGGCCGCATCCATTGCCGAGTTGCCGCCGCCAACCACGGCCACCCGCTTACCGATCTCAGGTGTTTCGCCCTTATTTATGCTTGCGAGAAAATCAATCGCTCCACCTACCCCGTCCAGATCCTCACCCGGGATGCCCATCTTACCTTCCTTGTAAGCTCCGACAGCAAGGAACACCGCGTCGTGTGAATCTATGAGTTTCTTTAGTGAGATATCCTCACCGATCCTCGTATTGCCCTTGAACTTCACCCCCAGCTTGAACACCAGTTCGCACTCTTTTGCCAGAATATCCTTGGGCAGGCGGAACGCAGGGATACCGGCCCGTAACATACCTCCCGGTTTATCCTGTGCATCGTAGATAGTAACCTCATGACCGGACTTTCTCAGGTCGACCGCCGCCTGCAGTCCGCCGGGTCCGGCTCCTACGATAGCGACCTTTTGTCCAGACGGAGACTCAATCTCAATCCCCATACTAGCCTCACCCTTCTCCTTCAACTCCCAGTCCGCGAGCCAGCGCTTGATATGCCTGATGGTTACCGAGTTGGAATCAACCTCCTGCCTTTTGCAAGCCTCTTGGCATGGATGGGTGCAGATGCGTCCGGCCACACCGGCAAAGGGGAAGCGGGCTTCGTTACGGATGAGCGAGAGCGCCTGCTCATACTTACCTACGGATATCGCGGCCACGTAGCCGTGCGCGTTGAGATGCACCGGGCATGCTGCTCGGCAGGGCGGCTCACCCTGTTTATCTATGGTGAACTTGTTTGGCACGGCCTGTTCAAACGGGCGGTAGGCGGCCTTTCTTAAAGCCAGTCCTTCGTCCCATTCCGATTTCATGTTAACGGGACAGACCTCGGCACAGTCCGCGCATCCGTTGCACTTGACCCAATCGATGAAGGGCGAACGGTGTTTGACCTTCACCTCGAAGTTGCCGATGTAGCCTGAGACCTCCTCAACCTCCGAGCAGGCCATGATGTGGATATTTGAATGCTGGGCGGCCTCGGTCATCTTGGGGGTCATGATGCACTGCGGGCAGTCCAGGGTAGGGAAGGTCTCTGATAGCTGAAGCATCCTGCCGCCGATGGAAGGTGTGCGTTCGATCAGGTAGACGTCGTGTCCGGCATCGGCGATATCGAGTGCGGCTTGGATTCCGGCCACACCGCCGCCTATAATCAGCGCCTTATGAGTAACCGGAATCTGAAACGGCTCAAGCTCCAGGTCACCTGCGAGCTTGCGCACCGTCTCCCGGACAACAACCATTGCCTTGCGGGTGGCTTCTTCTTTATTATTAAGGTGCGGCCAGGAGACCTGCTCCCGGATGTTGGCGACCTCAACCCTGAAGGGATTGAGCCCGGCGCGCTTGGCCAGGTTGCGGAAAGTCTTCTCGTGAAGGGAAGGCGAGCAGTTGGCCACCACGATGCCGTCCAGGTGTTCTTCCTTGATGGTTTCTTCAACCATATCCTGACCAGGCTCAGAGCACAGGTAGATGTAGGACTTGGCATAAACCACCCCGGGAATCACTTTGGACTCGGAGGCCACACGCTCCACGTCCACCGATTCAGCGATGTTAAGACCGCAGTGGCAGACGAAAACGCCTATCCGGGACTTCTTCACACTTCTACCTTTTCTCTTATTAGTTTGAGGATAGCTTCGTCATCCATTCCTAACTCTTTTGGATCAATGTCCAGCGCCAGTCCCATGAGCTGGGTGAAGTAAAGGACCGGTATCTGCTTGAAACCGTAAACCCTCTCTGCCACCTCAGGCTGCCTTGAGCCTACGTTGAACTCGCACAACGGGCAGGAAAGGATGATGACATCCGCACCGGCCTTCAAGGCCTCGCTTACAATCCGCTCGGTGCGCTCGAAGACAAGCTCCTTATGACCGATGGTGTGATAGGAGCCGCAGCACTCCAGTCGTGACTGCCACTGAACAGGCTCGGCACCGAGAGACGACACAAGGTCCTCCATGACTGTGGGATCTTCAAGGGAGTCCACCCCCGCACCCTCAGGCCGAACCAGGGCGCATCCATAATAAGATGCAACCTTGAGAGCGGTGAGAGGATTGGTGACCTTCGCTTTGAGAGCGTCCCAGCCCACATCGTCGCGCAGGACCTCAAGAAGGTGCCGCACCTGAACATGACCCGAATATTTCAAATCTTCCTTATACATGAAGTCGTTGAGCTCGGAAAGCCTTACCGGGTCAGAGGAGATAAACTCGTTGGCACGCTTGAGGGTGTTGTAGCACATCGAGCACAGGGTTAGCACTTCGCTCTCACCCATGGCCTCGACCCTTACCAGGTTGCGTATCGTGGCCATATGGTGCATGGTATCATCGATGGTCAGGGAGAAGACCGTGCCGCAGCAGTTCCAGCGCTCGATCTCCCGCATATTGATATCCAGCACTTTGGCCACCGCAAAGGCCGACTGCTCAAACGCCTTGCCGGTTGTCTTCATGGTGCAGCCGGGGTAGTAAGCAAAGCTCTTCATTATCCGGATAACTTCCTCAAGGCCGACACCCAGGCGATAGTCGGGTATCGTTCGCGCTCCTCCTCGGGTATGTTGTTAAGGTCCAGCTCGTCAATGTTCTTTCTCAGACAGACCTGGCGCAGCGCCTCAAGCACGCGCGCGATGTCTATCCCCTTGGGACAACGGGAGGTGCAGGTAAAGCAGGAGGCGCATATCCAGATGGTTTTGGATGCAAGCACCAGCTCCACCTCGCCCAACTGCAGAAGCCTGATCGCCTGGTTGGGCATGATGTCCATGAGGTTTATAGACGGGCAGTCGCCTGAGCAGCGCCCGCACTGGTAGCAGCTAAAGACGTCAACTTCAGAAATCCGCTCCACCTTGTCAAGGATGTCGCGGCAGGACTTGGTATGTGTGCCAAGTTCAATCATTTAGCGGTGATTATAGGAGCAAGAAGGGGGGTTGTCAACCAGAATGGGAGAGAGAGGCTGGGATTTCGAAACCAGCGGATTGATATTCTCGTGGGAGTGGTGCAGGGATGACCTACAAGACCTCTCTCGCTGGCTCTGTTGGCCTCTGTAGGCTTCAGGAGGGGGTAAGTGTTAGCTGAACCCTGCACGCGTGAATTAACGAACACTTTAGCCGTGCAGAGTAGTAAACCCAGACGCAAACGCCGCTCCAGATGGAAAACCCGTCTTGACATTCGGTTTCGAGAGATTACACTTACTATCACAGTGAACTTAAGGCGGCGCGCTGGCCGCTGGTATGTTAGATTTACGCTTAACGGGAAAAGACGGATGCTCTCCACAGGAGAGACCGACAAAACCCGAGCTCTTTTAAAACTTGGAGAGATTGTCAAGCAAGCAAACCTCAAGGATTCGTTAGGCTCTGAAACTAAACCGATCAACACCTTTGCAGAACTGGAAAAGGAATACAACCATTACGCTGAAATCAACAAGGCTCCTACCACCGTAGAACGCGAAAAGTACACCCGGAGAATACTCTTAAGAAGCTTCGGCAAAAAGAAACTCTCGGAGATAACGCGTAAGGACGTAGACACACACATACAGCAACGAAGAAGAGAGCTAGCACCTGGGTCTATCAATCGTGAACTCTCTTTGCTCAAGAATATGCTGAATATGGCTGTCGAATGGGGATGTCTGGAATCGAACCCTGCCCGCAAGGTAAAGCAACTCAAGGAACCTCCAGGACGCATCAAATGGCTAAATGACTCTGAACTCGAAAGGCTGCTTGACGCGTGTAAGCTTAGTACGAACCCGATACTTTACCAGATAGTCTTGACGGCTCTCAATACAGGCATGCGTAAAGGAGAACTCCAAAGACTGACCTGGGATGACGTAGACCTCACAGAGCGATCCATTGCGGTTATGCAAACCAAGAACAATGAGGTTCAGCACATACCGATAAGTGAGGATCTGCTTCCTGTGCTTAAGGTTTTATTGAACGAAAACCCTCACTCACATTACGTATTCTCGAAGCCTGACGGTACGGCGTACGGAAACTGGCGCAGAGCTTTTGAGACTGCTTGCAAGCAAGCGGGAATAAAGGATTTTCACTTTCACGACCTGCGTCACTGCTTCGGCTCTTATCTCGGCATGGCGGGTTATAATTCTTACACTATCATGGCTCTGATGGGACACAAAACCTCGGCTATGTCTGCCCGGTATACTCACATTTCGGAAGTTCAACTCAGGGCCGCAGTGGACGATATTGGTGCAAAAGTGGTGCAGCATGAATCGAGTCCGCTTAACAGTCTTCCAAGTGACGTATCTTCGTAAGGGCCGTTAGCTCAGTAGGTAGAGCACCTGATTTTTAATCCGGTGGTCGCAGGTTCAAGTCCTGCACGGCCCATTTTGCTAGCTACCAGAAATCAAACTCCGTGAAAGGAGATTCATGAAACCCGTAACACACCTTGGCAGAGTAATAGTGATATTTTTGATTGCGGTGGGGGTCGTTTCCGCAGCAAATTCTGCAGAGGTGTTTGCAAAAGCCGAGAAATATTCGGTAAGGGTTTACGCTACCACAACGGTCGCGCTTGAGAGCTCGCAGCGCGGCTCCTACCAGGGGTCGGGATTCATCGTATATATCGACAGTGAGGCGGGCTACGCATACACCGCTACCTGCGAGCACGTGATAGGCGACGGTGTATGCAACGCTCAGATAAGCTTCAAGGACGGCGAGCGCATCCAGGCAGAACCAATCTACATCGACCCTGTATACGACTTCGGGATGATCCGCTTCCGCCTTGACGAGGCGGGTGTGCCTTTAGATATCGCCGTTGCTCGTCTGGGAGACTCGGATAAGCTAAAGATCGGTGATCGGGTGGGGACCTTTGGCCATCCCTCGGGGATCGAGTTCTCAGGCACCGAGGGGATTGTCAGCTCCACCACCAACACCCCTACTGCAGGCACGGGCAAGTTCATCCAGACCGACGCTCCTATCAACCCTGGCAACTCTGGCGGCCCCTTAATAGTCATGAAGAACGGCTCGGTGATCGGCATAAACACCGCAACGACAGGAGAGGGTATAGGCTGGAGCCTTGCCATAAACCAGTTGAAACAGATCATCGAAGATGTCATTACAGAAGAGCTCCCCTACGGCGGACACGTGGGATGGATGGGGTTCGACGTGGAAGAAATCACCCCTACCCGGGCCAGTGAAAGCTTCAAGACCGATCTGCCGGAGCACGTGCGCAAGGCGATCCTTATCCGCACCCTTGCCCCTGACAATGTGGCGGACAAAGCGGGTGTCACGCCAGGTGATATTATATTCGCGATCAACGCCAAAACCCCGGCAGATGAAGCCGACTACGCTGTGATGATGAAGGAACTGACAGACAAGGTCTGCACCCTGACCGTCTCGCGCTTCGGCGAGAAGATTGACTTTGAGCTACTGGCAGCGGACCGTGCTGCGGATCGGCCTAAAGAGTATATCTCAGTGGCCGGAATGATTGTTCAGCCGATGAGTAGGTTCCTTCAGTACTGGTACGACATGGATTCAAACGCGGTCTACGTGGCGGACGTGGAGGAGGAAAGCGCAGCCGCATCATGGGAGGCCTATGCGGGTCCGCTTCGTGCGGTGGCGGTTCGCGGGGTCTATCATGAGATTACGTCGTTCGACGGCTTCTGGGAGGCGATGAAGGATCTTGAGGCAGGCGAACCGATGGAACTCTTCTACGGGCTGGATCGCATCCGCTCCATCATCAAGGTCGTATACTACGACGAGTCCGAAGCCCCCCAAAGGCACGAGATAACCCAATGGGACTAGGCAGGAGCGTCACTCGAGATTAAGCGCCGACCTTCTCATATAAGAGAAACCTACCATCATGCCCTATCTAGGTGAGATAGCCGCGTTAGGTACCGCGATCCTGTGGGCGGCCAACGCCGTCTTCTTCGCTGAAGGGTCAAAACGCATAGGTGTCCTGTCTTTGCGGCGCTCATCGCCTGGATATTCCTGGGCGAGACGCTTGGCCTTATGGCGATCGGTGGCATCGCGCTTACCCTGGGAGGTATATGCCTGGTTGTTCTCAACAAGAAGGGCAACGAACATTTAGAGAAGCGTAATCTGTTGACTGGAGTTATCTTTTCGGTGCTGGCCGCGATAGGTCAGGGTAGTGGTCTGGTTGTCGCCAAACACGGTATGTCTTTAGGAGTAAGCGTTCTCGACGCCACCATGATAAGGGTCCTCTCGGCGACGGTGGTGGTTGCTCTGTTCACCCTGATAATAGGCAGAGGCAAACGAGTGGCAGCCTCTGCCAAGAACGCAAAGGCAATGCTCTTCGTTGCATTGGGAACCACAATCGGGCTTATAATGGGCATCCTGCTGGCGTTTTTGTCGATAAATAACACCGAGGTCGGGGTGGGAGCAACCCTGATCTCTCTTTCACCCCTGATACTTTTGCCTGCATCAAGAATAATCTATGGGGAGCGCATAACCCTCATAGCGGTTATAGGTACCATCGTCACCCTTGCCGGGGTTGCGCTTCTTATGTTAAGGTGAGGGATTTTTTTCCGATCACAACTTAAAATCACAAGGTGGAAATGACCCTATCCACGTAGCGGGAGTGCATGAGTGCCAGAAGCGCCGCGTAATCCAGCCGGAAGCGAATCTCATCGCCAAGCTTGTAGTCTTCCTTGCTCTCGGAGACGTCCACCACCAGAAGGTCAGAGGCGCCGCCCACGATATTTATCCCCTCATCGAAAGGGATAAGATGCTCGAAGGGAACATCTAATCGTCCAACGTTGAGCACAGCCCTTTGGGTCCTTTCCCCTCCGTGTCCCCACTCCCCGGTCTCCTGAACTACCTCCTCACCAAAAGCGCTCTCTCCTATCTCCCCCACTGGACCAGTGGGCTTTTCCTTTAGTTCGACGATACTTGCGGCGAGTACAAAAGCATCCGGTTTAAGTCCCTTGATGTATCCACCGTTGATAAGATCGGTGCCCAAAAACAGGCTCTCACCAACCCTGAAGTGATTGATCTCCTTGGGAAGCTGTTTGGCAAGTATATTGGGTATAGTGATGGAGGAACCTCCCGAGCACCAACGAAGTCTGGTGTTAAACTGCAGCTCTATGATCCTCTTGTAAAGTGCGAGCTGCACGAGTTTGTCGTAGGTAGGCAGTACCCCATGCATGCAGGCAAGATTGGTACCGATTCCTACAACCTCGATTCCTTTCAACTCGAACACATCGCGGTAGAACTCTAGCAACCGATCGGGCATCACCCCTTCCCTTAACTCCCCTAACTCGATCATGACAATGACACCGTGGGTCTTGTCCTGCTCCTGGGCGGCCTTGGATAAAGCCCGAATGGTTGCAAGCTCGGTGTTAAGGCTTATATCCGCCCATTGAACGATACTTGGCGCTGACTTGGGGCGAGTAGGACGGATATAGATGGTCTCTGCCTCAGGGCATAACTTACGGATAGTCTTCAGATTGGCAAGCCGGGAATCGGCAAAGGAGCGTAATCCCAGTTCGACCAGCAGCTTGAGGGTTGGTTTGTGTCCGCAAAGCACCTTGGTAACCGCTGTCCAGTGTATTCCTCGCTTGGCGAACAGCTTATCCAGTGCCTTGAAGTTATGTTTGAGAACAGCTGGATCGATTAATACCCGGCTCATCTCTTCTTATAGCGCATCTCTGTGTACTTTGAGGTGAAGCCGAAGTGCTCGTAGAGCTTGCGGGCAGAATTATCGTACTCCACATGCACAGCCACGTCACCTTCAACCTCCTCTAGAGCTCGTTTAAGCAGGTTGGCACCTGCCCCCAGAGGTGCCTTGGAGGAGTCGGTAGCCAAGTAAACCAGGATGTTCTCAGGGATATAACCCCTCATACCGGTGCGATTTAACACCGCCACCCCCGTAAGTTCCCCGTCCAACTCCTGAAGAACCACGAAGCCGCCCTTACCATCAGCATCCGAGAAGGCGTAATCTATGGCCGCTTCGATCTGGTGGGGCGGGTCATGGAATTGCTCAAGGTTTTTATGCAGAAACTCGATGATATGAGACTTCGAATATAGATCGCTTAACTCCCTTTCTGAACGAACTATATGGCACGTTTCTTCCACAAAACTCCTTTCTTTTGTTTACAACCTGAATAACAGGAGGGAATCGAGTCGACCTATCCTGAAAAATCGAAGCCAAGTCCCCCCTCTTGCAATGATACCTTATTATAGGCAATCTTAGACGGGTGTCAAGGGAGACCATGCATTAAATTCAAATATGCGAAACTTAAACGTGGGTTCCGCGGTTAGCTAAACTAGGCTCGCCCGGCCAACGGTAGGTGAATAGTAAAGGCAGTGCCCTTGCCGACCTCGCTTTCCACATCTATTGTGCCGTTAAGGGATTCTACAATCGTCTTCACTATATAAAGCCCCAGGCCGATCCCCTTGGGGCTCTCGTCCAGGGTACTGCGTTTGTATTTGTCGAAGATGTAAGGCAGGAGGTCAGGCGCGATCCCTGTGCCCTGGTCCTTAACGAGAACCCTGATCTCCTGAGCATTGACCTGGCTTACGATACGTACCTCATCTCCTGCAGAGGTGAACTTCAAGGCGTTTCCTACAAGATTGGTGAATACGCGGAACATCTGGGTCGGGTTGCACTCAATAAACGGTATGTGGGGGCTGAGCTCTAACTCTAGCCGAACCCCCTTGTTGTCCGCATGAAGCTTGTTCATGTTGAAGACCCGTAGAAGCACGTCGTTGATGTTAACCGACTCCCTGGTTTGCTCAAGCTTGCCCGCTTCAATCTTGGAGACAAGAAGGAAGTTTTCAACAAGACCGAGCATATCCTTGGAGGCACCCTCAATAAGGGTCACCATTTGCTTCTGACGCTCCTCGAAACCCTCTGCCTGGCTTAGGAACTCGGCTGCGGAGATAATAGTTGAGAGCGGATTCTTTAAGTCATGGGTAAGCATGGCGATGAAGTCCGCCCGCATCTGCTCGATCTGCTCACGTTCCATACGAAGATTGTATTGATCGATCGCCTGGCTGATCGTGGCAGGGAGCTGGGCGAGATGACTCATGTCTGACATCTTGGTAAGGTAATCATACGCTCCAAGCTTCATGGCGGCAACCGCGATCTTCTCGCTCCCCTGACCGGTGAGGAAGATAACCGGGGTATCCACCCCTCTCGCGTGAATCTCCTTGAGAAACTGCAGCCCGTCCATATCAATCAAAAGGAAGTCCAGAAGGATCACATCAAAGGTCTGCGCTTCAAGGTGCTTCAGGCCGTCGGCACCCCTGGCCGCGGTAACAACAGCATAGTCGAGTTCGCGCTGTTTTACCATCCGGTGAAACGCCCACTGGTCGTACTCGTTGTCCTCGACCAGAAGCAGGCGGACCGTCGGCGTTTGACCGCTCATATGAGCATCAGGGCAGCTCATTAAGTTCCCAGTAAAGGTTGATGGTTGCTATGGCATCCACGAACTTGTTGAAGTCTACCGGCTTAATGATGTAGGAGTTTACACCCAGGTTGTAGCTTTCGATCTTGTCCTGATCCCTTTTGGATGTAGTAAGCATCACTATAGGGATCACTTTATACTCTGGATCGCTCTTTAACCTTCTAAGAACCTCGATTCCGTTCATCTTAGGCATGTTGATGTCCAGAAGGATCAATCCCGGTCGAGGGGCTGAGGCGGGATCTGAATACTGGTTCCGGTGGTATACAAAGTCTAGGGACTCTTCGCCGTCACGAACCACATACAGGTGATTAGAGAGGTTATGCTTGGTGAATGCCCTTTTGGTTATGAGTATATCGTTCTCGTCGTCCTCGACGAGAAGTATGTCTATAGGCTGTTTTTCAACCATCACGTGCTCCTTTCAGAGTTGGCTGCCTTATCGTCCTCCTCTCTTTGCACGGGCAACGTGAAGTGGAATATTGTACCCACTCCGAGATGAGATTCAACCCATATCCGCCCGTTGTGTTCTTCAATAACCCGTTTCACCATCGAAAGCCCCACACCCGTCCCTTCGTACGCGCCCCGCTGATGCAGGCGTTGGAATATCTTGAATATCCGTTCATAGTGGCGTTTCTCTATACCTATCCCGTTATCTGCGATCATGAACTCCCAGAACCCCACGGAGGTCTTGGCTGTGATACTTACCTGTTTGCGCGGTTTGTCGTTGAACTTAAGCCCGTTGGAGATAAGATTATAGAAGACCTCGATCATCTTGAAACGATCGCAAGGCACCAATGGAAGCGCGTCTGGATCGTAGACAACATCGGCGTTCTCGTCCAGATTGACTAACTTGATCGCCTCTTTAATCAAATCCCCTGCCGGGACACGCTCGAACACCCCCTCTGTCCTGCTAACCGCCGAGGTCGCAAGCAGGTCATCCAACAACCTCTCCATCCGCTTGGTCGCATCTATAAGCCTTGTGAGATAAAGCTGCCCCTCCCTGCCCAGTTTATCATGGTAGTCCACATAAAGGAACTGACTGAAACCGGAGATGGCGCGCAGCGGGGTCTTGAGGTCGTGGCTCGTCACGTAGATCATCTCCTCAAGCTCACGGGCAAAGGCGGCGGTCTTGCGGTTAGACTCCTTGAGTTCGGCTGTTCGTTGGCCAACGATTTGCTCGAGGTTCTCGTTGAGTTGCCGCAACTCCTCGCTGCGGCGACGGTTCTCCTCGAACATGAACCGCAGATCGTCGATCATCAGGTTCAAACCGACCAAGAGTTCTGTGAACTCGTCTTCCTCCTCCGGCAGCGGGATGTTCTTGCTGAAATCGCCCACCGAGACCTTCTCCATCGCCGGCGCAATGCGGGAAAGCCGGTCGGTGACCCTTTGCTTGTAGCGGGAGTGCACCTCCTCCAACTCCACTTTGGCACGCTCAAGCTCGGCGGTACGTTCGCCTACCTTACGCTCGAGGGTCTCGTTGAACTCTCTCAACTTCCTGAACAGGTAGCTGTTTGCAAATGCTCCGGCAGCCTGACGTGCGAAATGGGTGAAAAGCTGAAGATCGTGTTCTTCAAACTCCTCTTGTGAATTGCGTAGGAGTGTCATAGCCCCCAAGAGCTCTCCTCTTGCAAGCAGGGGAACCGACAGAAGGCATGTTGGTAGATCCTTTCCACCGGGCACGCGGGGCGCTTTGGGGTCTTTATGGATATTATTGGCGATAATCGGCCTGCGTTCTGCCGCAGCACGGCCGGTAACTCCCTCGCCAAGAGGAACCTCGTAGGCCATTCGTTGTTCGTAGCTCTCCATTACCGTTGTGGCTATAGGGACCAGTTTCTCTGAGAAGCTATCGAATCTATAAAACGTGCATCCGTCAGAAGGGATCAGATCTTTTGCACGCTCAGATATAAGACGTCCAACCTCCTCCTCATCAAGGGTAGATGAAAGCTCGGTACTCGTCTTAAACAGGGTCCCCAGCTCCTCACTGCGGCGCTTGATCTCCTCCTCCGCCCGCTTGAGTTCGGTGATGTCGGTTAAAATAGCCATGGAAGCGTAAAACTTCCCCCCGGAATCATAGAGCGGAGCGGCCGTTACAAGCGTCCGATGACGCATCCCTTCTTTGTGAACCAAGGTCAACTCGTAGCGAGAGGTCTCTCCTTCCATTCGCCGAGCGGTCTGAGAGCGAAGAAGTTCTGTCTCTTCAGGAGGAACGAAATCAAACAGCGATCGCCCTACCAGCTCCTCCTGCGAGTAGCCCAACAGAGCGGAGACCGTAGGATTGGTGAAAAGGATAATATCGTCAGGATCATCAAGAATTATCCCTTCCTGAGCGGTGTTAACCAGTGTACGGTAGAGTTCCTCACTTTCAAGTTCCGGTTCAGAACGCAGCCTCTCCTCACGTATTCGGAATGCCTCAATGAGTCGCCTAATCTCCCCGTCATTACTCACAAGTTCCATCAGGTGCGAGGCCGGGTAATCCTTGCCCGAGGAGATGAGCTCCAAGAGATCCTCAAGCTTATAGGCGGTACTACCCTGCGTCTTCTTCTTGCCCTTATCGGTCGCTGCCTTACCCGTAGAGAGCCGCTTTCTTCCCACATCGTTTTCTTTCCGCCTCGCGTTGGACCTCTTTATATTCAGAGAGGCATGCTTTTCTCTATCGGCCTCGGCGGACAAAAAACCTCCTAATCGGGTAACTGGTTAAGACTCCAGTAAAGATTGATGGTGCTAATCGCCTCGATAAATTTATTAAAGTCCACCGGTTTGACGATATAGGAGTTGACACCCAGGTTGTAGCTTTCGATTTTGTCCTGTTCCCGTTGAGAGGTGGTAAGTATCACCACCGGGATGCGCCGTTTCTCTGGATCGTTTTTAAGACGCCGCAGCACCTCGATCCCGTTCATCTTCGGCATGTTGATGTCAAGAAAGATAAGCCTGGGTGCGGGGATAGACTTATCCTTATAGTTACCACGGTGGTAGATAAAATCAAGCGCCTCGTCCCCGTCACGAACCACATACAGGGTGTTTTTTGGCTCGTAGCGCTCGAATGCGCGCCTGGTTATGAGGATGTCGTCCTCATCATCATCCACCAAAAGAATGGGGATCCCTTTGGTTGAGTTCATTGCTCCTCCTCCATTTTCTCAGGACGTTTGGGCAGCACGAAACGAAATGTTGTTCCCTGGCCTACCTCGGACTCCACCCATATACGTCCCTTGTGGTCCTGGATTATCTTTTTCACCAGCGCCAGCCCGACACCTGTACCACTTCCATCGCTCGAAAGCCTCTGGAATATCTTGAAGATCTTCTCGAAGTAACGTTCCTCTATCCCGGGCCCGTTATCCGCCACGAAGAACTCCACCTCATCAACGTGGTCCTCGAACCCTATCGTGATCTCTGCGTGTTCCTTGTCGTTATACTCGACGGCGTTGGATACGAGGTTTGAAAAAACCTCTCCTATCCTCACTCGCTCGCAGATTATATGAGGCATGGGCCCTGCGACGCGAATGGAGACATTCTCTCCAGGAGCCAAGGTGCTGATGACCTCATTGAGGAGTTCATCTATATCGGTCTCTTCGTAAGGCTCCTTTATCCGGCCCACCCGTGAGAGTTCCAAGAGATCGTCAATCAGACGTTCCATTCGCTTCGCGTTTTGAGACATGCGCTCCACATACATCTTGCCCTCCTCGGGCAGCATCGAACCGAAGTCCTCTACAAGGAACTGACTGAATCCAAGAACCGCCCTCAGGGGCGCCTTGAGGTCGTGACTCGCGGTGTACACGAAATCCTCAAGCGCCTCGTTTGACTTCTGAAGATCTGCGGTACGCTCGGCGACCCGGCGCTCGAGCACGGCATAGGCCTTGGCATTCTCTACCGCCGGTGCAGCCTGGTTGGCGACCAGTTGCAGGAGACGGAGATGCTTACGGGAGTATCGAATTTCAGGGTCAAAGGCCTGAACCGCCATTACCCCGATCACCTCGTTGCGGGCGATCATCGGGGCGCCAATCCAGGAGCGGGAAGCTTTGCCTATATGGTTTATCTCCATCTTTGAAAGCTCCACCTGACTGTCTCCCCGAACCACCTGTGGTTTTGCGGTGCGGATAACATACTCGGTCATCCCATGACCGGCCCTGCGTGTAGCCCATTCGCCTTCGCCGGTAGATATGCGCTGGCCGTGCTCAATCGCGTAGGGGAAGCCCACCTCATCACGCTGTGGGTCGTAGAGGGCTATGTAGAAGTTCTCCCCGGCCATAAGACGCTTGATTTGCTCGTGGACAACCCTGTAAAGTTCCTCGATATCCAGGGTGGAACTGATAGCCCGGCTGATCTCGTTAAGCACCGAAAGCTCGGTTAAGCGATTCTCAAGCTCACGGTAGGCACGCGCGTTATCAATCGCGCCTGAGGTCTGACTTGCAAGGGAGGTAAGGAACTCCTTGTGCCCTTCGTCGTAGGCCTCTTCCCTCTCAACGCTCTGCGCCGCCACCACACCTATAACCTCATTACGCACGATAAGCGGCACCCCCAGCCAGGAGCGGGCAGGCGTTCCTCGAATCACCACATCGAGATCCAACTCCTTGATGCGATTGCTAAGATCGCGTTGGATCAGAAGAGGCTTACGGGTGCGAATTATGTACTCGGTCAAACCCTTCCCAAAGGGACGGATACGCGGCGGTGCCAGGAGGCCGTCCTGGATGTTAAACACGAACTCGATCTCAGCCCCTGCTCCAGCGTCCTCATCCGCCGGATGGTAAAGGGCAACGTAGAAGTGATCTGCAGGCATAACCCCGCGGGCCTGCTCGTAGACGATCTTGAGCTGTTCTTCCAGTTTAAGGGTCGAGCCCAGGGCACGTCCTACCTCGTTGAACGCCGCAAGCTCGGCAACTCTGCGCTCAAGCTCCTGGTATGCACGAGCATTTGCAACAGCACCCGCCGCCTGGTTGGCAATCGCCTCCAAAAGACGCTTATGGTCCTCGTCATAAATGTTTGGTTCACGCACGCTCTGGACCGATATAACACCCAACACCTTCTCGTGGGAGATCATTGGAACCCCAAGCCAGCACTGCGGCTCGTCACCCTTCAGCACCATATCTATCCCCAACCTACGGGTGACGCTCGTCACATCCTTTCTTATAAGCAGGGGCTTGAGGGTAGAAATAATATACTCGGTAAGTCCTTTGCCGAACCTCCTCGGAGGTATATCTACGCGTTTTCCCTCATCTATAAACAGCGGAAACTCAATACTGGCAGACTTCTCGTCGTATAGAGCTATGTAGAAGTTCTCAGTATCCATAATACGGCCGGTCTGATTATATATCACCTCGAGAAGCTCGCTCAACTGCAGGGTAGAGCCCAATGCACGGCCTATCTCGTTGAAGATAGAAAGCTCGGTGAAGCGGCGTTCCAGCTCAGCGGTCTTCTCCCGGTTCTCATCAAACATGAACCGCAGGTCATCGATCATCAGGTTGAGTCCTACCAGGAGTTCTGTGAACTCATCCTCTGCGCCCTGTGGGATATCAATCTTCTCGCTGAACTCGCCAAGCGAGACCTTCTGGATCACCGGAGCAATCAGAGCAAGCCTCTTGCGGACGTATTCCCGGTAATCCTCGCCGCTACCCGGCGCAACAGCCTTTTCCTTATCTTCACTCATAGATGTATTCCTTGCATTATCTGCGTATACCTCTAGTTAACCCCTCCACCTTATACTTAGCCAGCTTAAAAGAAGCATATCCGCGCCGCGCCCAATGTCAAGTCCTCCCTATTGGCATTACAAAAAAGAGCGGGCCACAGCCCGCTCTAAAGTTCTTGATTGACCTTTGCTCTATTCCGGTCTCAGCACACCTTCAACTTCACTAATACCGACCTCAGAGACCGTTTGGGGATTGAAAGCTCAAGGTTGCGCTATCTGAGTTCCCTCCAGTCCAGGACCTCATACTTATGATCGGCAGGAAGCGTCACCATAGAGCCAGAATAGGGAGTACTTTGTCTAACTGTCGGAGTAAGTGTCACTTCTTTGCCGCCTGGGATCAATCCTTTAACACGCAGGATCAGATCACAGCTGTCACCCAAAAGTGTCTCTTCAGGCCAGCCCGTAATAGAGATGTTATCGAACGGTACCCACTTTGGGTCGATTTCTCCGATGAAGACGGTGTACATCCAGGAGACATGGTGCAGGGAGCCACCGATATCCAAAGCCATGCCTGGGTTGTCGTTCACCTTATTCTCAACCCCAAAGTAGAAACTCCCGGTCCCGGACTCGATCGTAATGTCCAAGTCGCTCACGTCGAACCAGTTGAAGTTCATCGCCTCGTAGCCTGTAGCTTCTTTGCGTCCAAGCTCAGTACCAGGCTCTTCCCCTGGACCGAAGAATACGAGGTAGCAATCTTCGTCCCAGTTGTCAGGGTCATCGGCCCAGCCCATCGGGACGTAGCAGGCCTGGGTAAGCTCAAACGGGTAGCTGGGAGGGGTAAACATCACAGCCAGACGGTGGCCTGCCTGCATCTTAAACCCGAACCCTGCTGGATCGGCTTCGTCTTCAATAAGTTCTATCTCTTCTTGCGGGGCTTCCTCAAGGGTCGCATCGATTGTTTCGGTTTGACCTTCGGTTACCGTTACTGTAGTATCCCAGTCTTTGTAATCCTTCAACGTAAGTTTAACCGTGTGCTCCCCAAGCGGTACTTCATCAAACAGGTAGTTCGTAACCTGGCCGGTGGCTGCGCCGTCGAGTTCAATCGCAGCTCCCGCAGGGATTGAGTTCACCTCGATGGAACCTGTCTTTTCTTCAAGTTCCGCATCCACCGTGTCTATCTCATCCTTGACGATGGTTACCGTGGTTTCCCAGTCCTCGTAAAGATCCAGTGTAAGCTTCAGCGTGTGGTCTCCGATAGCCAGGCTGTCAAACAGGAAATTCGTAGTCTCTCCTGTTGCTGTGCCGTCGAGTTCAATCGCAGCTCCCTCAGGTGTTGAGTTCACCTGAAGCGCACCGAAAGCGTTTGGCGTCAACGTAGTCTCAACGAGCACAGTATCGCCGCCTTCAACGGTAACATCCTCTGAATAATCGTCGTATCCTTCAAGTGTAAGCTTTACGGTGTAGTCATCCGGTTCAAGGTCCGCAAGTATGGTATTGGTCTTCTCACCGGTGTCATCATCGTCAAGGTAGATAGCCGCACCTTCAGGGGTGGATTTAACCTCGATAGCGCCGTTGGGTTTCGCACACACCACCAACCCCAGAATCACCACTACCCCTAGCAAAAGCCAGAGCTTCTTCATGACTCCTCCTTAGGTTGAGTCTTTTGAATATTACGAGAAGATTTCCGTAAGTCAAGCCCCTATCCATAGTGAAAAAACAGCGGGCGCAAGGCCCGCTGCAAAAGGTTAGAGGTCAATTTCAGTCGATCAGAACAACCTTTGCTGTGCTTACGGTATTGAGGGTCTTGAGTCTGATGAAGTATGCGCCGCTCGGAAGTGCAGAGGCGTCCCAGGTAAGGGTGTGCTCGCCCGCATCAGCGTGGCCGGTATAGAGGGTCTTCACAGGACGGCCCAGCGCATCCCAAAGACTGATCTCAACGTCCGCGGCCTCAGCAAGCGCGTAGTTGATCGTGCCACCGGAAGCCACAATTGTTGCCGATGGAGTAAGCTCAGCCTTGTGAGGTGTAAGTTCTACGATACCGGTACCACCAGGGGCCATGCCTTTCACACGCAGTATCAGATCAACGCTGTCGCCCAGGTTAACACCAAGCCCTGCGTCAATGTTGTCAAACTCTGCCCACTTGGGATCGATCTCGCCCTGGAAAACGGTATACATCCACGAAACGTGGTGCTGTGGAGAACCGCCGTCCAGCGTCATACCAGGGTTGTCGTCCACCTTGTTCTCCACTGCAAAGTAGAAGCTGCCGGAGTTGATCGTAATCCCTAAGTCGCCGACATAAAACCAGTTCCAGTTGCCTTGCTCGTAAGCAGAAACTTGTTTGCGCCCAAGCTCCGTACCTGGCTCCGCACCGGGACCGAAAAACACGAGGTAGCATGCGGCATCCCAGTTATCGGGATCATCAGCCCAACCCATAGGCACGTAACAAGCAGAATCAACAGTGAAAGGATACATATCTGAACCGAAGTCCCCAGGGGTGAACTCAACAGCCATTCGGTTACCTGCTTTCATCTTGAAACCAAATGGTACAGGGGTAACTTCATCATAGGAAAGCTCGAACATCTCGAGCATCAGGGCAGAGGATTCTGACGGAGTAGCGACTTCGACTACAGGACTCGGCTGAATGGTCACAGCCAGCATTGCTGCAAACGGCACGCACAGTGCCAATACGACTAAAACTTTCTTCATACAGGTCCTCCTTGGTTTAGGTTATTGTAAAATAATAGTCCAATTCCAGGATTAGTCAAGCCTTTTGCAGCCCAATTGACGCCCCATAATGCAAAAGCCTCTAATAACCTCTGGCAGGTTGACACATCACTACTTAAGCCTATAATATTTGAGTAATCAAGAAATGGGGAAATAATAATGATTCGTGCTATCAAGAGAAGGAGTGCAGTACTTCTCGCGGCGTTGGTGCTGGGGGGATGCCTGTCCCCGGACCTCACCGTAAAAACGAGCGGCACCTTCAAAGGAAGCTACGCGAGCTTCGATGGGACCTACAGCGGGTCGCTGCAATTCGATTTCGAACAGGAAAACGAGGCCTTTGAGGCCGAAGGAACGCTCGTCATAAATGGTGATGTGATCGAGTTTGAGGGCCAAGGCACGCTTACCTCCAACCCGGCTGTGCTTGACCTGGACGTTACCGGAACCGATTTTACCATGCACATAGAGGGTGAGCTTAAGGGAAGCCATCTTACAGGCTCCTACACTTTCAACTCCGCAAGGTGGGGAAACGATTCGGGAAGCGTGGACCTTGATTTGAGCTGAGAAGTTTCCATTTCTCAGCGAGCATAAAAAAGTCGCCGTTCTAAGAGATTAACGAGTCAGGGTATTCTAACCTAGCTTTACTCTGGGGTCTTGCTACGATCTTTTACGCAAAGCGTAAAGGAAACATTGTCAAGGTTGACACAGACCTGCTTCCGACTATGCTTGGGGATGCGTATTCTATGGATTGACGATGAGATAGAGTTACTTAAGCCCCACATATACAGCCTGAAGGAGCGCGGCTACGAGGTAGATGTGGCCACCAACGGGCCGGACGGCCTGGAGCTTGTTAAGAAGCGGGACTACGACCTCGTGCTTTTAGACGAGATCATGCCGGGCATGGACGGGATCGAGACGCTTTCAGCCATCCGCGTCGAGAGCGAGGACGTTCTGGTAGCGATAGTCACCAAGAGCGAGGAGGAAGAACTCGTAGATTCAGCCTTTGCCAAGCTTGCCGACGATTTTATCATCAAACCTATAACCCCGACCCAGCTCGGCTCGGCCATAAAAAGGCTTCTGGAACGTAAGAGGCTTGTTCGTGACAATCTTAGCCGCGAGTACAGCCAGGAGCTCATGCGTGCCGAGATCCCCACCGATTGGGAGGGCTGGGTCCAGGCATATCGCCGCGATGTCCGGTGGGAGCTGCGCTTCAAGCGCTTCGGAGACGAGGGACTCAGGGATCTAGGTGACGAGCAGCGCGGCCAGATGCGCCGCGAGTTCAGCCTCTACATCGAAGAAAACTACCCGCGCTGGCTCAAGGAGGGTGGGGGACCTGGATTATCACCCCGTGTTCTCTCTCAGCACGTCTTCCCCCTCCTGCGCGAAGGTAAAGAGGTGGTGTTTCTGTTGTTTGATTGCATGCGGCTTGATCAGTTCCTTGCGATTCTACCGTTCATCAAGGAATTCTTTGACGCTCACATCGAGTACACCTGCGCCATACTTCCCACAGCTACCCCGTATGCACGCAACGCAATCTTTGCAGGGCTTTACCCGCAGGAGATAGCAGAACGATTCCCCCACTACTGGGTGTGGAACCAGCACGGACAAAACCGACACGAGAAAGAGCTTCTCAGCGAGTTTCTCAAAAGAGAGCGTGTATCGGCATCTATTATCTATAGGAAAGCATTTCGCGGCCAGGATGCATCCCGTGACGCCGAGTCAATCATCTCACGCAAGGAGAAGTTCCGTGTGTTCGTACTTAACTTCCTTGATGTGCTTATCCACTCGGTAAAACCGGATTCTTTGCTTGAAGAGCTTGCCCCTTCGGACTATGCACTTGTAGATGTGACCCGCTCATGGTTCGCCAACTCAATCTTCCCCCCTCTGCTTGAGACCCTGGCTGAACGCGGGGTGACGGTGGTCCTTACTACGGACCACGGGTTCCTTCGCGTTGCTCATCCAACCATAATCAAGGGCGGTAGAGAGATTTCTGCAAACCTGCGCTACAAGTACGGCCCTGCGCTTACCGTGAACCCCAAGGATGCTGTGTCGCTTTCTGACCCAAGGGTATACAAGCTGCCACGCTTTCCACGCCCCACCAACTTCGTGATCGCCAAGCGCGACTGCTACTTCATCTACCCAACCAAGCCCAAGGAGTACGAGGCCCAGTACAAGCACACCCTGCAGCACGGCGGCATCTCGCCAGAGGAGATGATCCTGCCCCTCGGGATATTCACCCCAAAATAATCAAGGAGACAGCGAATGCCCAATCATGAAAAGCTGGGGGTCTTCTTCGGCTGCACCACGGCCGGGGCACCGCACTTGCTTAAGGGATTGGAGAATTTTCTTTCCAAAGCTAAGATCGAATACGTTCCGTTAGGTAAAGACTTATGCTGTGGCGTTCCGTTGACGCTCGCAGGATATCACGACGAAGCCAAGGATTATGTAAAAAAGGTTGCGGACAGACTCATCTCGACCGGGATAACAAAGCTGGTTACCTCATGCCCCCACTGCTACATGATGTTTGCCTGCGAGTATCCGGAGGAGTTCGGAATCAAGCTGCCATTTAAGATAATGCACTTCGTGGAGTTCGCGGACGAGCTTTTGAGAAAAGGTCAGATAAAGCTCAAAAACCGCAAAGATGTAAGAATTCTTTACCACGATCCCTGCGGTATCGGCAGGAGGGGACCGGGCCTGTATGATGAACCCCGACGAGTGCTGGAGGCCTGCGTACAGGTGATCGAGGCGGACCGTAACAGGGTGCTTGGCACCTGCTGCGGGGGAGGTGGTCTGCTGCGTGCATCCCTCCCTAAATTGGCGGTGGCCGCGGCCAAACGAAAGATTCAAGATGACATCTTGCCCAAGGAGGTCGATACCATCGTCACCTCGTGTCCCTTCTGCACGTTGAATCTATCGGACGGTGCGGCGGAGATCGAGGATAAGGAGTTGAACGTCTTCGATCTGCCTCAATTCCTCGCTGAGCTTATGGAGGAGAAATGAACAAGGAGTTCAACACCTACAAGCGGACAATCTACAAGGCGTTAAAGGATAAGTTCTTAAAGACCGCTCTGGAGCGGGCGGTAGCCTCGTTCCGCCAGGCACGTGACAAGGCCTTGGCCGCGTTCCCTGAGGTTGTTGAAAAACGCGAGCGATTCCAGGAGATAAAGGACAGGGTGATTGACGATCTGGAAGGCTACGTTGCCAAAGCGCGCGAAGCCCTGGAGCGCAACCACGCACAGACCTACTTCGCCTCCGATGCGGATAAGGCTAACGAGATCCTTAAAGAGATAATCGGCACCGGCAAGATGATCGTCAAGGCCAAATCCATCACCTCCGAGGAGTTGGAGTTCAACAAGGTGATGGCCGACGCCGGCAACACGGTATATGAGACCGATCTGGGCGAGTTCATCGTGCAGCTTCTGGGCGAGCGCCCCATGCACATCCTTGCCCCGGCAGTACACGTTCCCCGCGAACGCACCGCTGAGATTTTTTCAAAGGTGGCAGGCCGCGAGCTGCCTGCCGATCCGGAGAAGCTGACCATGTTCGCAAGAGAGTTCCTAAGGGACAAGTATTTCAATGCGGATGTAGGTTTTTCCGGTGCGAACTTCATCACCGCGGACACCGGCACCATGTTCCTTGTGGAGAACGAGGGCAACATCCGCTTCGCCACCAACGCACCAGAGGTGCACGTTGCGGTGATCGGTATGGAGAAACTCATGCCAACACTCTCCGACGCCATGCTCGGCCTTGAGGTACTCATGCGCTACGCCGGTTACCTGACCACATCCTACGTCTCAATGATCTCAGGCCCTGCCAAGACCGGCGACATCGAGAAGGTGGTGGTGTATGGTGCGCACGGCCCCAAGGAGCTGCACGTGATATTTCTGGATAACGGTCGCATAAAAGCAGCGGCCGACCCTGTCTACCGGGACATGCTTCGCTGCCTGCGATGCGGTGCGTGCATGTACGAGTGTGCGATCTATCCCCTGGTATCCGGTCACTGGGGATACCGCTACATGGGCGGGATAGGTGTGCCCTGGACAGCACTGATCTCCGGAGGACTCGCCAAAGCCGCACCCCTTGCCTACTCCTGCGCTCTGTGCGGCCGGTGCAAGGAGATATGCCCGGCAGGGATAGATTCTGCAAAGCTCATCGAGCGACTGCGTGACGATATGAAGAAGGAAGGCCTGGTGCCCGAGTTCATCAGCCAGATGGCCGAGATGGTTTTGGAAACGGGGACGCCATACCCCAAGGAGGAGTAATGCCCAGAGTCAGGATTGAACCGTTAAGAGCATACACGATTGAGGTATTCACCAAGCTGGGGGTACCGCACGAAAACGCAGAGATAACCGCAGACGTTCTTCTGGCGTCGGACCGCCGGAACATAGCCTCTCACGGCGTAGCCCGACTTGTCCGTTACGTAGATGGGATCAGGAAAGGCACGATGGACCCCAAGGCCGAGCCCACGATTGTCAAGGAGACGCCTACAACCCTTCTTGTGAACGGTAACGCGGGGCTGGGTCAGGCGATATCGGTCAAGACCATGCGAAAGGTTATCGAGAAGGCCCGCAAGATGGGGCTTGCTGCGGCTGTGGTTCGCAACTCCAACCACTACGGGATAGCCGGCTACTGCGCGATGATGGCGCTTGAGTATGATCTTATAGGATTTTCTGCAACCAACTCCGCCCCCCTCGTGGTTCCGACATTCGGCAAGGATGCGGTGCTGGGCACAAACCCCGTCGCCATCGCCGTGCCAACTGGCAAGGAGCGGCGCTTTGTTCTGGATATGGCAACATCCACCGTTCCCAGAGGCAAGCTTGAGGTCTACAACCGGCTGGGCAAGGAGATTCCCGAGACCTGGGCAACGGACGAAGCGGGTCATTCCACCACCGATCCGGGTAAGGTCTTAAAGAATCTATTGGATCGTGCCGGCGGCGGACTTGCGCCACTTGGCGGCGCAGGTGAGGAAAGCAGAGGCTACAAGGGATACGATCTGGCAGCGGTGGTTGAGATACTCTCAGGCGGCTTAAGCCTTGCCTCCATGGGAACCGAGGTATACGGGCGCAAGGGCGAACCGCCCGATGTCTGCCACTTCCTTGCAGCGCTTGATCCTGCCGCTTTCGGTGATACGAACGAGTTCAAGGAGAGGATGGACTCGTTCATCCGCATGCTCAAGAACACCCCCAGACAGGAGGGTGCCGAGCGCATCTGGATCGCGGGCGAGAAGGAAGCCGAAGCCGAAGACCGCAATGCCACAGAGGTCAATGTAGACGAACCGACCATGGAGAAGTTACGTACTATAGCCAGTGAACTCGAGATAAACTTTCCCTTCTAGGGAGAAGAAATTATCTGGAGGAGTTGGGTGGCGTTTAAGTAGTAGATTGTTTCTTTGCCTGTCTTCTTCGGGTAAGCCAAGCTATAACCGCCACAATACCTGCAAGTGCCAGGGTTCCCAAAATCTTGGATTCCGGATGGCCGATACGATGGGCCAACCCTCCGGGTAAGAGATCGCCCAGGATCATCTGCGGAAGCATGACGAGGATCGGGGCTAAAAGGTTGCGCGTGAGTCTGGCAACACCGGCAAGAAGAATCCCGACGAAGAAGGTAAACGGAAACACTGAGCCCCAGTAGAAACCAATGGAAGAAAACGCAGCAGGAACCGTGAGGTCTGTTCCCCAAAGAACAAGTGGAGAGAAGGCATAAAGCAGAGCCGAACCCAAAACCGCCGCGAGAAAACCGTAGGATCGCTCAAGCCGTGAAGCAAACCAACCCCGGTAGAAGAACTCCACTGCAGCCAGATGGTAAAGTGCGCCTAAAAAATAAGCCGTACCCTGGAGTGGATCAGGTAGCAACGGGAATTCTCCTAAGGCAAAAGAACGAGAGACGGCAAACCAGCCGGCGAGCAATCCGAGCGGCAGACCGATCGCCACAGCCCACCCTATGTGACGCCGCGTAATCCCAATAAAAGAAAGACCGCGCTTCTCTATAAGCCGCACAAAAAGGAGGGGGGCGATCAGGAATCCAAGATCGGCAAGCGGCTTGAGCCATTCAAGGATAACCGGCGCACTAGGACCCGCAAGCCGAGCAAACTGGAGAACACCGGACAACGCAATCCATAAACCAAGTGGTACAAGATCGCCCCAGCGTGGATTCCACCTGAATACACGAAAAGGAATCTTGAAAACCTGGTCGTCCACCAACTATTCTCCCCACCTCATACAGATTGTCAACCTGCCCGTAACACACCTGCCTATGGCCTTTGGAACCTTCAGATCCCCTTTTTGTTGATTCCTATTGCGAGGACTAACTCCGCAAGCATCACAGCTCTGATTGACAAAAGTTCCCCTACAGGTATTCTTCAATTGATGGAGAACGAGATACTTGAAGGCATCAAGGCCCTCTCCTTCGACTTCTGGTACACAATAGGCCGTTATGAGACCGAGGAAGAGTGGAAGCGTCAGGACCAGATAAGGGTGAAGGAGTTTAAGCAAATACTTGCGGAGCGCGGTGTTGAGATCTCGAAATCCCAGATAGGATGCACATTGCAGGATGTAGGAGCGGAGTGCGAAGCGGAGAGGCTAAAAACCGAGATGGAGATCTCCTCCCGTGAGGTCGTATCCCGTTTTCTCACGCGGTTAGGTATTCGCAAGCAGATCGCAGGCGGCCTTTCGGAGCTTCTGCGCTCATTCGATGAGGCGCTGCTTAAAGTAACAATTGTTGCAGAACCGCAGGCCATCGAGGTGCTTGCCGAACTCAAGCGCCGCGGCTACACACTTGCATTACTTTCGAATACATCCCACGGGCACATAATCCGCCGCATAATGGACCGCGAAGGCTTAAGCCCCTTCTTCGACCACCTCCTCTACACAGACGAGATAGGTCCACGCAAGCCAAATCCTCAAGCGTTTAGGATACTGCTGGATCGCGTGGATACGGAGCCGAAGGAAACGGCTCATATCGGTGATCGGCTTGAGCTTGACGTCCTTGGTGCGCGCCGGTCAGGTATCCGCAGCATACTTTATGCATCCAACCGCGACACCTGCTATAACGGCCTCCCTCGCCCTCATTTCTGTATACATAGTCTGGGGGAGCTGATCGAGGATTAGGGACTGCTTCTGCTTCTATTGCGAAGAGAACGCAGGTTCAAAGGGTAAAGCAAAGACATCGCCAAACCGCGTATCTCACTCTTAAGGGATGCGATGTAGAGCTCCTCCTTGGCCTCGCATATCTCGTGACACACAGGAAACGGCTCGCGCCCCACCCTGGTCAGGAACTCGTAGTGCTGGCGGCTGAACCAGATGTCGCGTGCCTTCTTGGAGCGGATGTTGCCGAACGAGTATCCGCCCATGACGGTGCAGGTGATGAAGTCGCCCACCGGATTGATGTTTATGAAGTAGTGGTAGGGACACCGGAAGAGGCGGCGCTTACCCTCCAGGAGTTTGAGCACGCGCTCAACGAGGTGCATGGTGCTCTCGGCTCCCCTGCTGATGCGTCCTATCCTGACCAGCTCATCCCGCAGCCACACTACCTGCTTTCTTGTAGGCTTGAGTGATTCTCTAACCGGAATCATGTGGGAACGTGCTATCTTGCGGCCATTCCAGACAGTTCTCTCTACACCTTCAACTGTGTTCTCCCATACGATTCCGAACGAAAGCCCATCAAGTCCCTCTTGGGCCACGAAGCGGTACATATCCGGGATGTATTCGATGTTAAGCTTGGTCAGTACCGCGTAGATGTCTATCAAAGGATACGGTGTGCCAAGCTCTTCCCTAGCCTCTTTAAGAATCTCCACGCCCCGCCGCGAGCGCTCCCAGGAGCCTTTGATTCCCCTGAGGGTATCGTTAACCTCGTTGGGCGCGTCTATGGAGAAGCGAACCTTGGATATACCGGCTCCGATCAGCTCACGGGCAAGCTCAGGGGTGAAAGCCATACCGTTGGTGATGAGGTTGCAGCTGGTGAATTTGCGTATGTAGCGCACGATCTCAGGCAGATCCTTGCGTAGCAGCGGTTCGGTAGAGGTGATGCGGAAGCGCTTGACATGTAAATCCTTGACCAGCTGGTAGACCAGGTCTTTTATCTCTTCCAACGTAAGCCTATCTCGCTCCTTCTGCCAGCGCATCCGCCATCGCTGACAGATAAGGCAGCGCTGGTTACAAACCGTGTTTACGGACATGTTGACCACCGGTGCGTAGCCTCTGGCAAAGAGGCTGATCTCTTCGGCGGCGCGCGCAAGATTCACAGCATAGATTGTAGTCATGGAAAACCAGATCGCAACATCATTAAGATCGGTTGCGTCTTTATAATTAGATAGGAGGTTAAGATGCGCAGATTACTTTTAGCAGGACTGGCCTTGCTCCTCTTTGGGTGCTATGATTACACACTGATCATAAAGATGGAACCTGACGGCTCCGGCACCCTTGTATTTGAGATAGGGATGCCGTTCGGAGAAGCCGATACCCTTGAGTTCCCGGAAGAACTCTCTCGGCAACTCGACACAACGTCGGGCTGGCAAACGTCTACCTTTACGGTAGATACGGTGGCAGACACCATCCTGCAACTTCACGTGGAAGGGAGTTTCGATTCCCCGTTTATGTTAACCAAACTCTTCAAGTATGATTTCTTCGATGCCGACAGCTTCAGCCTTACACACGAGGGTACTACCAAGGGAGAGAGATTTCAATTGTACAAACGCTACTCGGAAAGTTTAGACTCGCAGGAGGTATCAGCTACCACAGAAGATTCGAATACCTATACCTTGCATGTAAGCGTGGTTGAGTTAACCCTTGAAGATTTCGATCCGGACGCCTACACCTGGCACGAGGAACTGATATTGCCAGGTGAGATTATCGACCACAACGCCGACGAGCGGAAGGGCGATACCTTGATCTGGAAGCGCCGCACCTGGGACGTGTTCGAGAAGGGGTTAATTATGGAAGCCAGCTGGGAGGTAAGCCCCTAGATAGAGCCAACCACAAGCTTACCCCTGCGGATAACCGCCTTGGGGTGAAAGTCGAGGGTGCTAAAGGGATCGTTATCAAATACTAAAAGGTCTGCTTGCAATCCTTCTTGAACCGAACCGATTTTATCCTCAAGGTGAATAGCGTAGGCACCCTCGTAGGTATAGGCGGCAACCGCTTCCTCTACAGTGATACGCTCCTCGGCTATGGGATGATTGAGGAAAGCGGTGATACCTTCTGCAGGATCGGGTAAGGTTATGGGTGCGTCCGAACCGGCGGCGATCCGGATACCGGCATCTAAGATAGAACGGTAAGGATTGGTCCAGCGCAGGCGATCGCCCAACCGCTCGGCATACATCCCCCCCTCTTGACCCCAGATAGCCTCGAACATCGGCTGCACACCAAGGATAACCCTAAGCTTTGCCGCTCGTTCTATAAGATCAGGTGGAAGCAATTCGGCGTGCTCGATGCGGTGCCTTCTAGGGTTGCCCGGTTCTATCACCTTCTGGTAGGCGCTTAAAAGCTGCCCGATCGCCTCGTCCCCTATGGCATGGAAGGTCATCTGCAGACCAGCATCATCAGCGCACCTGACAAGGGCATCCAGCTCCTTTTGAGAAAAGTAAAGGATACCGTTGTTGCCCGGCGCGTCGGTATAAGGCTTACGCAGTGCAGCGGTATGGGAACCGAATGAGCCGTCTATGAGGATGCACCCGCCCAACCGGGTAAGTTCAAGATCGCATATCTTGCCCGCATCCTGATTCTGTGGGAAGAGTGCCGCCTCTATACCAAGCCTCTCCCCTATCGATCTTATGATCTCCACGTCCCCAAGGCTCGCTTCATCGCCGATCATGACCGCGGCAGCGCTCACCCCCTTAGCAAGGAGATCCGCCCCTGCCTTGATGAAAGCCTCGATCCTGACATCACGCGGAATACGTTCCTGCATGCGTTCTACCGCAAGTTCATTGAATCGCCCGGTGAGATGATCGTTGGCGTGTTCGATGGGCTGATCATATAGCAACCAGCGCCGCGCCGCCTTGTTCAGATATACGGAGTGACCGTCCTCGCGGCGAATGAAGATAGGAAGATCATCTGCAACGCGATCCAACTCGTCTGTCAGAGGCTCCCAGTTCGTCTCCTTTAACCTTTCAGGGGCCAAGTTGAATGCGTAAAGGAATCCAAGTTCGTGTGCAGTGGGAAGATACGATGAGAGCGAGGTAAAAAACTCCTCTCTGCTACGAACCTCCCGGAGGTCAAGGAAGATAAGTGAGTAGCCGTATTCTAAAAGATGTATGTGAGAATCTATATACCCAGGCAAGAGCACCTTGTTCTCGTAAGTCCCAGCGTCGGCTGAGGATTCAACCCTTCCGATCTTGGCAATCCTGGAGCCTTCAACCAAAAGATCGGCTCGCAAGGATTTGCGCGGTGGGGAGTGGATCAGGGCATCCTTGAATAGAATCATCCGATCTCCATGAGACTCACAAGTTCAATATGAGCGGTCTGGAGGAACATATCAGCTTTGACCGGCCTCCAGATGCTCCAACCCGTCACCGCACGTAACCAACTCCTCTATCTGAACGTTGAAGGCCTGGGCTACCATGCAAGCAGCGTGCTGCGTACGATCTCATCTGCTGCCCGCTCAAGCAGCTGCCGGATGCCCTCTTCCTCATCCAACTCGGCATCAAGCACCTCTGAGGTGGTTTTTCTATCATCCCAAAGTACGGTGTTCTTTACCTGATCCCGGCACTGGCTTTCAAAGCGCAGTTCGTATTTCCACTGGGATACGTTACGCGAAGCATCGTAGACAGCCGCGGTGCGCCTATAGCCGGTGATACTGACCCTGAGAACGAGATCGGCCGAGGCGTCCGATGAAACACGCAGACGACCGCTTCGGGTGAAAGCCAATACGACTCCGTCCCTGAGGTTCTCGGCAAGAAGGGGACGCAGGGTTTTGTTCTCAACATCGGAGATATAGATCGTTTTAAGATACGAAGGCAGGAGAGCGCGCGTTGAGTACCCACAACACCCAACGAGCAGCAATGCTCCAAAGATCACCATCTTACGCATTGTTCATTATCCCAATAGAGCAAACAAAGTCAAGGTGGCTGCAGGAGCTCGACTCAATTGACACACAACGACTTCATCACTTCTTGTCCAGAGGATAGTCAAACACATATACCTTCTTGACACGCTCGTGGAACTTCATACCTAAGTGTTGTAGTATCTTGTGCTTGCGTTTACTGGCTGCGAAGGCCACAAACCTCACGCCCTCCGGTAGGGAGGCGAGTTTCGCTTGAGCCAGTTTGCTCAATATCTCAAGGGAGCGCTCATCGCCCTCAAGAAACGCAATCTCTCGACTTTCAGGCGTATAGCGGTTCCTCATAAGAACCAGCACCCCACTCACTCCAGGGGTCACATAAACCAATCCTTCTTCAAGGAGGGAACGGAAAAGCTCTTCTGTGAAATTACGGAACTTCCAGGTATGGGGCAAGAGTCCATTTGAGGCGACAAACTCCTCGCTGGATCGGACGAGTGCCCAGGCCTTCTCGGTGACCTCTGCACCGGCGAGGAACTCCTTTTCATCTAACTCTACTTTCCGCAATGTACCTAAAGGCTCCCTCTGCTCGAAGTAATCAAAGAGAGCGTACTCCTGGAATCCAAGGTGATGTATTATCGCAAGGCTTGCGGTGTTGACGTCGGCGGTGGAAAGCCTTATGCTCTTGGGGCTTGCGGCAAGTGCCAGCCTTAACTGCTCCTCGGCAATCTCGCGTCCCAGACCTTTTCTGCGATGTTCCTCGGCTACGCGTATGGCTTCTAGCCAGAGCTCTCCAGGAGATAGCTCGGTGGTCTTGGTGATTCCAACGATCTCCCCTTCAATCTCGGCAACGTAGAGTCCGCCCTCCTTTATCCACTCATCAAGGTAGAGGGGAACGTAGTCCCAACCCTCCCAGGTGGCGGATGCTATCCTCAGGATTCCCTCGCGATCCTTGAAAGTCGCCTCGCGAAGTTTTATCATAGCGTTCCTTTCTTCCATTTACCTGAAGCGAAGTATCCTCCGTTAACCGCGGTCTCAACCACGACGGACGCGCCTATCGCCAGCCAGACACCTGTGGTATCCATCCCGACTATTTGACTTAACACGAAAGCCAACGGAAGCTTGACTATCCAGTTTGCCGCCACTGCGGCCACGGCAGGGCCTAGGGTTCGTCCTGCACCGTACTGAGCTCCGGACCACGCCATGGAGAATGGTAAGATCAAAAGGAACGGTGCCAAAACCCGCAGGTAAGCCGATCCGACCTTTATCACCTCATCCTGCCCCGGGGCAAAGACGCCGACGAGCCAACCGGCGGCGAGGAAAAGAAGTGTCGAGAGAATGACTTGCAGCAGGAACCCGGATAGAGAGCTCAGACGAACGATGCGTGACGCCGCAAGAGGTTTCCTAGCACCGAGATACTGACCTACGAGGGACTGGGTGGCAACCGTAAGGCCCGTGAGGAATATAAAGGGGATGCCTATGATCCGAAGCCCCACAGTGAATGCGGCCTGAGCGACAACACCGGAAAGACCAACGATGTAGAACATCACCAAACCGGTCAGCGGCCTGGTGATCCCCTGAATCATGGCAAAGAAGCCGACCTTGAGGAAACGGACGAGAATCGCTAGCCGTGGTGGAACCACTCCAAGCAAGCCTCTTCTGCTCAGGATTATGAGTGCTGCTATCACGTTGAACAGGGTAGCCACAGCAGTGGCGATTCCTGCCCCAAGCACACCCAAGCGGGGAAAACCCAGCCAGCCGAAGATCAACAAGGGATCGAGCACCAGGTTAATAACGTTGGAGCCCGCGGAAACGAGAAGCGGGGAAAGGGTATCGCCTGTTGCCTGCATAGCGGTGAAGGAGGCAGCAGAAAAGTAAACAAACGGCAGGATAACAAAAAGGATCACAAGGTAAGGAGTGCCCACCTTCATCACCTCCGGACTGGCACCGAACAGGGAAAGTATAGGCCTGCTCAGGGGAACGCCTGCAAGGACTAAAATCACACCCAAGAACACAGCCAGAAGGAGGCCGTGAAAAAGTGCAGCTTGGGCCTGGGGTCGGTCGTTGGCTCCTGCAAAACGGGCCACGAAAGCCATCGTAGGTGCGTTTGTCAACTGGGAAAGTGCGACAAGAACCCAGAAAACCGAGCCCGCTACCCCCACCGCGGCAAGAGCAACTGAACCCAACCGACCGATCCAGAACGCGTCCACTATGATCATAAGCTGGGTAAGAAGCGTGGAAAGCGCAACCGGCCACGCAACAACGACAATCGTGCCTAGCCCTGCATTCTTTAGGTTGACGACACTTAACGGCTTATCTCGTGACCGTGGAGGAGGCATCATGGATCCCGGTGGTCAGCGAAACAGGGATTACTTAAAAGCCAGGCCCTGCTGCTACTGGGCCTCCCCGCGGAACCTCTCAGGCTGGGTGGGTTGTATCTCCTCCTCTTGAATCGGCTCTTCGGGCTGCTCCTCTTCGGGTAGGGGGGCTTCCTCAGTGGCTTCCTCTTCTTCTACGGGTTCAGGGTTGTAGATCGCGTTGATCTCGCGCCAGATTTTGAGTGCTTCGTCTTCCTTTACTCTTGCAAAACGCAGGTAGTTGATCTCGCGCATACGCATCTTGGGAGTCCAGTCATACTGGCTTTCCAGGTCTGTGGCCCAGACAACGGGCATCTCTTCTTCAGATGCGAACGCTAGATTCAGGTACTCTGTCTCTGTAGCATAAAGGTCTGCAATAGCCAAGAGCTTATCCTGGATATCCGGGAACTGGGGCGCTATCCGCTTAAGATATGCAGCGGCAAAGTCACGATCCTCGGCAAGCTGCTTGTACATCCAGGCGTTGGCGTCGACGATGCGATTGAAGTCCTCTGCTCTGAGGTTATGGAACGCACCCGTTTCAAGGGCCTGAATCCAATTCTTCATCACCTCGAGGCCACAGTAGTAGTCCCCGATGCGCTCGGTCTCAAGAACCTCCTGAGCTATCGCGAAGGAACGGATGATGGCTTCCATTAGGGTCGGGGGAACATCGCGTCCCTCAATAAGATAAACCTTTTTGGGAAAGGCCTCGGCCAGCGTGTAGCCTGTACGTTTACTCTCGTAGACCCGGACAAGGAACTCTCGTCCGGACTTCTGGTACCCGGTTATTATACCCCAGTCCGGGAAAGCCGCCAACTGAAAGGCGATAACAGGACTACCTGCATCAACCGTCTGGATTATAGCATCACGCACGGCTTCAACGTTGCGCATGTTCTCCTCTAACTCGAGGTATCGGTACTCATAACCCAAGGCCCCCAAGGCTACAAGATCACAGCGGTACCCTTCGGAAGCGAGAACTGCCGAGATATCCCAGTTATGGTGCATCTGAAGACGAAAAGCTGCCCCAGAAAGCCCCATCAGCATGGGATAGTCAAGCGTATCCTTGAGGTAGTTCGCTGTCCGGGCAAGCGAGAGAATAAATGAGTTATTCATCCCTTCTTTCTCATCCAAGGGTCCTATTCCCTGTAGCAGAACCGCATCCGACGTGTATTCAAGCTCAGGCAGTTGTTGCTCGAGGTAGAGTCCCATCTGACCCGGAGGAAAGATGAAGCTCAGGGTTTCCTCGCCGCGGTCAAAGATAACCTCGACCGAATCCACGGCCAGCTTCTTTACCGCTTCCAGCTCCTCTATGGACTGGACCCAGTTCCCATCATAGGAACGCAAGATATCGCCTTCCTTGATACCCACCTGATCGGCTATACTGCCTGGAACGATTCCAACCACCAAGAGGAAGGACTCATCAGAGGATCGTCCCTTCGAACGTTCGCCTCGCTTCGCGGCGTAACCCACAGTGAACAACCCTGCAATAAGGAGAAGTGGAAGGAGTTTCCACGCAAACTTCATGATGCCTCCTTAAAATTTCTTCCTACCGCCACCACAAAGGCGGTATATCCGACTTATCTCCTCCATAAAATTAGCAACCTGCATTCCACACTCAAGAGTTTACACGAAAATACGCATCTTGCAAGCCCACTAAAGATAATTAATTTTCGGCAGTTGTCAAGACCGTCCAAGCGTAACACGCGATCTTCCACTGCACATCCCTATAGGTCTCAAGCTTGACAAATCAAGCCTTGTGGATAGAATTAGCCTTGTGGCGCTATCGTCTAGTCCGGCCCAGGACACCTGGTTCTCAGCCAGGAGACTGGGGTTCGAATCCCCATAGCGCTAGTTTACTTCAAACGGATATGGAACATCCCAATAGAATTGAAAGGGAAATCTCTTCAAAGAAGGAGCCTGCTTACTTGCAGTTGCATGAAGTTGAAGGGCTGATATTACGTTTTCGTAATGTAGCCGCGCATATCATAGAAAAGGACCTGTATTGTCCCACAATTCTTCCGCGGGTTCAATAATGAAGTGCAACACCCATGAAATTTAGTAAGCGTACCAAGGGAAAACCAGCCCCCTTCTAATCCTTTGAGTTCAATTAGCCCCGTTTCGGCGGGGCTTTTGTTTTAAACGCATCGGTCATCCGTGTCTCGACGCGGACAATTAGCGTTGGGTGAGAAGCTTATATAAAATTGCCTTCTGGATGTGCAGCCGGTTCTCGGCCTCATCAATGACCACCGAGTGCTCCCCGTCAAGCACCTCGTCTGTTATCTCCTCTCCGCGGTGCGCGGGCAGGCAGTGTTCGACCAGAACGTCAGGCTTGGCGTGGCTTAAGAGTTCGGAGTTCACCTGGAATGGTGCAAACAGGGACCTGCGCTCGGCGGCTTCTTGCTCCTGTCCCATCGAGGCCCACACGTCGGTGTAGATAACGTCGGCGTCGGCGGCAGCCTCATGCGCGTCGTTGGTTATGGTTATAGAAGCACCTGTCTTTGCCGCTTCATCGGTTGCCGCCTTAATAAACTCGTCCTTTGGACCATAGCCCTGTGGCCCCCCGATCACCATATGAGCTCCCAGCCTGGCCGCGGTAAGCATCAGCGAGTGGCACACGTTGTTGCCGTCACCGAAGTAAGCTAGTTTGATATCACCCCACGAGAAAGCTTCGCTTCCTCGCGGGGACACCGAACCTAGATGCTCATAGATAGTAAGAAAGTCTGCAAGCGCCTGGCAGGGGTGCTCGGCGTCTGAGAGCGCGTTGATCACCGGGATGGTCGCGTAGGAGGCCAGATCAACCACTGTCTTGTGTGCGAATGTTCGTGCGGCGATCGCGTCAACCCAGCGTGCCAGGTTGCGAGCCACGTCAGGGACAGACTCGCGTTTGCCCAGACCGATGTCGGCAGGTGCAAGGTAGATTACGTTCCCGCCCAGCTGGAAGAACGCCACCGAGAACGTAACACGCGTCCTCAGCGACGGTTTCTCGAATATCAGAGCCAGGGTCTTGCCTTTGGCAAGATCAAGCTCTAAACCCTTTATCTCGGCAGATATCTTGAATAGTTCCCTGATCTCCTCACCATTTAGATCAACGATTGAAACGAGATCCTTCTTCACAATACCTCCTGGCGGGTCAGTTATGTTCCACAAGAAGTCTTTTTAATCGATCACCACGACCTTGCGGTTAGTCTCTCTTGTATCCGAGATGGTTCTTACAAAGTATACCCCGGCGGGTAGAGTGCTGCCACTTTTATCCTGCATCTGCCAGCTGAATGGGGTGGTTCCTTCTGTCCGGGCAAGCAGGCGTCCGGATGCGTCGAATACTACGACGTCCACCTGAGTGCCTGCAGGACCGGCAAAGCTCAGGTTTCCAGTGGTTATGGTCTGTATCGGCTCGATTATCGGCCTTATGTCTGCAAGTTCGTGCAATCCGCTGGATATACCTTTGAACGCGGTAAGCTCGATGTCGTCTATATACCACCCGTCAAAATGCTCATACCGGTCGGTAGTAAGACGGAAGCGTATCTGGAGGTCAGAGGAGGCGCAGAACCCTGAGAGATCGAAGCGTTCCTCGCGCCACTCATCCTGGAAGCCTGAGAAGCGCTTTAGGGTCACCCATCCACCGGTCTGGCTGTTCTTTGCTTCTAGTGCGCCCCAGTCCCAGCCTTTCTCGATGGAGAAGAGATGCCAGAAATGAAGCTCCGCAAAGACCTTGTCTGAAAGATCGAGTGCAGGACTCTGAAGATAGTATAAGCTCTCGTCGTTGTAGGAACCATCCGGTGAATCGGTAATGGAATAATCCCCGGAGTGCGAGTTCTCGTCGGTCAATCCCCAGTTGGAGTACCAGTCTTCATAGTTCTGGTCGTCAAAGTCCTCGGCGATAAGTGTATGCCGACTGCCCACCGGAAGCGTGATCTGGTGAATAAACTCCTCGCCTGCCGCCCGGATTGTAAGTGTAAGCGGGATTGCCGAGTCGGGCGGTGCAGAGGCGGAGATCTTCACCTCGAGGGGATCTGCCTCATTCGTGCCAGTTGTTTGGGGTTCGAGAGAGGCGATGGATGCAGAGGACTTAACGAGTTCAGCCCTTGGATCGGACTCAGTGAGCTCAAGAGCGATTGTGCCTGATTCGTCACGCACACTCATGTTGTGGATGCGGGCAATAAGATCAACCGTTTCGCCAGGCGATATCTCGCCGTCCCCGCCGTCCGAGAAGTAGATGCCTAAAAGCTCAGGGTAGATGCCTGCCGCCTTGGCGGTGGCGATCATCATGGGATGGGTCTCGGCTATATGCTGATCTATCGCCCACTCCTGCCAGAAGCGCTCACCTACCTCAGGTGTTACGGAAAAGATACCCTGATCCCCGTACATCCAGTCGTCGGAACCGCCGTTGGTTGGGTAGAACTCGTAACCGCTGATCACCGGGTAGTGAGCTATCCGGGTGGCAATCTCACCCCAACCATAGAAGGCCAGAGAGTCCTCACTCTTCTGTCTTATATAACCCCAGGGATATAGTAACAGGTTGGAGTGGCTGTGGAAGTTGAGTGCGGTAACGAAGGAATGTCCCTTGCACAGGTCCATCACCGACTGGGTCTCAGGCTCGGAACCGGGTTCAGGGCCTCGATAGAGGTTATTTTCAGGATCTGGTGAGGAGCCCTGGTTATCGTATCCCCACATGTAGGGATAGTTGCGGTTGTTATCTACTCCCTGCGGTTCGGCGCCCGTTTGTCTGCGGTTCTTGCGGTGCATGCCGCCGCCGCCAGGACGCATCTCTTCATTGTAAAGGTAGCCGTCAGGATTTATTATAGGGATGATCCAGATCTCGCGGTTATTCACAAGATAGGTGGCCAGAGGGTCTTGCCCGTAGTTCTCGCAGAGCCAGCGCGCCCATTCAACGCAGATGTTGACACTGATCGGCTCTCGCGCATGATGTATCCCTGTATATAAAACCTCGGGTTCGTTCTCTTCCGTACCGACGTTATCCGATATCTTCACCGCCCAGACGTGGTTGCCGTCCCAGGTGGTGTCACCCAGGCTGTCGTTGGGAAGGATCATCCGTTCCGAAATAATCTGAGGGTATTCCTCGTGAAGTGAATCAAGGATAGCGTTGGTCTCATCGTATGTATAGTAGTCGCCGAAGTTTGTGGGACCAATCATCTGTGCGGCGTAGTAGGCCTCGAGATCCTCTATGATGATCTGGTAGCTGACACCAGCTTCCTCCAGGAGCTCTAGTCCTTCCTGTGTGCACACGATCTCTGCCCAGTAGCCGGCTTTGCCGCCAACGATATCAAATCCTGAGAGTACGGCGGGTAATGACTCCCCTTCGAGAGGAACCCCTACCTCATACCACGTCGTGCCGAAGGCGGCTGTGGCGAAAAGAACTAATAAAAATAGCTTCTTCACGTCATCTCCTTTCAAGTATCCGATTCAGGATCGTAAGGTTGACCTTTAGGATCGCCCCTTGTGGACTGGCCCACACGACTAAAATCGGCTGTCTTTGAATGTTTCCTTCATAAACCGCCTCGCCTGCCATACTGTAGATTGCAATCTCTGCCTCCGGGTCGTAGCCTTCAAGCTGAAGGAGACCGTCAGTTTCCCATCCCTCAAATCCTTCTTCCTTAACGAGACGGTTCAAATGTCTATCTTGTTTCTTCAATATATCTTCCACCGCTTTGCGGGTTGCCTCGCGTGCCAGGGGTTCTTCCCACCACTCCAGGAGCTCGGCCCTTGTTATGTATCCGTAGACCTCAGCTTCGATAGGTCTCAGGCGCGCTTTTATGATGCCCCCATAATAGGGCTCGATGCTCTTATCAAATATCACCCGCCCCACGCGGAAGGCGGTATCTTCTCTGATCCGAACCACGTCCAGCGCCTCGAGCTTATCTGAGAGCATGGTGATTGCCCCAACCAGGGTTGTATCGTCCTCTCCTAGCACAAGACTATAGCCAGATAATACAGGCAACCCTTGTTCCGTCATAGCAATACGCATCGTGCACCCTGAAAGCGACGCGAGAACCGCAAAAAGCAACACTCGATGCATTCTTTGGAGTATAGTCTGAGGTTTCAGGCAGTCAACCTAATTGTGAGGTGATAATAGTCTGCGAGAACAAGAGATGCTCTCTTGTTTTTCCGAACGAGTCTTTTACGAGCTTCGCGCAGCATCCCTTTGGAGATGTCCAGACAGATCACTGACCTTTCAGGTGAAGCTATCTGATCAAGCAGATACCCGGTGCCGCAGCCGATCTCAAGTATCCTTTCCCAGACCAAACAGTGCAAGCGCCAGGAAGAAACGGTAGAAAGGGGCTGCCAGATCATAGATGCGGGCCAGGTTCATAAGGGAAGTGAGGATCGCTTGTGCTCTCTGAGCACCTCCACCGAACCGAATCCCGCACCGCGCAGGAGTTCTCGCGCCTTCCCGTTGCCGTAACCCACCTCATAGTCCTTGTGTGCGTCTGACCCCACCGTAACACCCGTAACACCCGTAGTACCCGTAACACACCCACCCAGCTCTGCAAAGCGTTTAAGTATACCCTCACCCGGATAAGGCTCCTCGGTTGCGTGCCGCCAGCCCGCAGTGTTCAGCTCAAGGACCAATCCGGACCGGGCGGCGGCCTCAAGAATCCTCCCGATGATCTCCGCATACTCCTCCCCCCTGTAGTTCTGCGGGGCAAACAGATACTTCCTTATGTAATCGAGATGACCCAGGACCTCAAATAGACCGCTCTCTGCGACCGTAAGCACGGTCTCGAAGTAGGGCGCAAAATCCTTGCCTGCCAGCTCACGCTCCCTTACCCATCGTGAAACCAGCACATCATCCACGTAGTGCACCGATCCGATCGCGTAGTCGAGAGGTTGCGAATCCAGAAAATCCTTAATCTGGCTCTCTTTTCCGGGGATGAACCCAATCTCAGCGCCGAAGAGTATCTCAAGCTTTCCGCGGTAGAGATCACGCAGGCGCTCGATCTCGGTAAGGATTTTGGCACTGTCGATCAGATCCACGTACGCCTCGTCTGCGGGCAGGAACTCCACGTGGTCGGCGAAGCCGATGATCTTTAATCCCCTTGCCGCAGCCGCCCGGCATGCGCGTTCAGCGGGAAGATGCGAATCCGGGGAGAAGCTGGTGTGAATATGCAAGTCAACCATTGCGAATTATACCTTGATCCAGAGCGTTTTCAATTGAAATCTGTCTACGAATATTTCGATCTGCGATCCTTTCTGTGAGGATTTGTAGGGGCAAGGCATGCCGTGCTTGATGCTCCTTTTTGCCTGCGGCAAAAAGATCGCAGGGGAATAATGTGGCACAGGCCCAGCGGGAATTATCGAACGGCCTGGAGAGGCCGTTCTCCCTTTGATAAGATAAGGTATGTTACGGGCGGCGGTTCGGCCAGACGCTTTCTTCGCAGGAGAAAGGAAGCATATATGGAGTGCAACGAGCGCCTCGTTGCGGTGCAACAACATGGTTGTTGCACTCCAAAATCAAAATATTCCGGGGTTCTGCGAACTCACGGAGTTGTTTTGTGGGATGCTATCTTCGTTTTAACCAGACGTCCCGGTTGACGATATTCGAAGGCATCTCGCCTCCGAACACCTTGAGCACCGCGTACGCGCAGAGCTCGGCCATTGCTGAACGTGCCCCGTGGGTCGCCGAACCGATGTGAGGGGCAAGCACCACGTTTTCCATCTCGAAGAACTCGGCTGAGATATCCGGCTCCCTTTCGTAGACGTCAAGCCCTGCTACGGCAAGTTTGCCTGCCCGCAGCGCCGCAACGAGCGCTTTTTCGTCCACGATCGGTCCGCGCGAGGTGTTTATAAGAACCGCGGTAGGCTTCATGCGGAACAGCTGGTGTGCGTCTATGAGATGTTTGGTCTCTTGAGTTAGAGGAAGATGAATGGAGACGAAGTCGGCCTCATGCATCAGATAGGAGATGTCTACTTTTTTGGCGCCAAGCTCCTGCTCCAGGGTTTCGTTGCGCTCCTGGTCGTAGTAAAAAACCTTCATCTCGAATCCGCGCGAGCCGAGCGCGAAGCGCGTGCCGATGCGGCCCGCGCCGATGACCCCAAGCGTCTTGCCTCTTATCCCCTGACCGAGTAAAAGCATCGGCCCCCAGCCTGAGAATCTTCCTGCTCGCGTGAACCGTTCCGCCTCCCCTATCCTTCTTGCCGCGGCAAAAAGAAGCGCCCAGGCAAGCTCGGCTGTGGCGTCGGTCAGAACGTCAGGGGTGTTGGTCACCACTATCCCTCTTTTCGTCGCCGCATCTATATCTACGTTGTCGTAGCCCACCGCGTAGTTGGCTATCACCTTGAGCTTGGGGGCGGCCTCCATCAGTTCCGCATCTATCTGATCTGAAAGAAGCGGGATGAGTGCATCGGCATCGGCTACCTTCTCGGCAAGAAGCTTTCGCGGGATCGGGGTAGAACCTTCGTAAACATCCACTTCGTGTCCTTCAAGGAGCTTTATGCCTGCGTCCGGTATGCGGCGGGTTACGTAGATCTTCACAGTTCGAACTTCCCTGCCTTCGGCCTTTTTCGTTTGTCCTTGGGATGCTCACCCAGGTGCTCGCAGGCACGATCGGTTACCAGTCTTCCCGAGGGTGTGCGGGCAAGGAAGCCGATCTTTAATAAAAACGGTTCGATCATGTCAACGATGGTATCAGATTCCTGCTGAAGTGTAGCCGCTATAGCCTCAAGCCCCACCGGCCCTCCGCCGTAGAACCGTATGATCGCTAGAAGCAGGGTCCTGTCCAGGTCGGTCAGGCCGATCTCGTCCACACCCTCAAGTTCAAGAGCATCAAGTGCTACCTTGCTTGTGATGCGTCCGTCGGCACGCACCTGGGCAAAATCCCTGACTCGTTTAAGCAGTGTGTTTGCGATCCTTGGCGTTCCCCTTGCCCTTCTGGCAATCTCTCGTGTCCCCTCATCGTCAACCTCCACCTCCAGTATCCCGGCTGAACGCTTTACTACCATCGCCAGCTCGTCGTCGGTATAGAACCCAACCGCCCTGGTGATGCCGAAGCGTTCCCTTAACGGAGCGGATAGAAGTCCGGGCCTGGTAGTCGCTCCTACCAGTGTGAAGCGATCCAGCCTGAATCTATGCGAGCGGGCGTGCGCACCCTTGTCGAAGATGAAGTCCACCGCAAAATCCTCCATCGCCGGATACAGAAACTCCTCAACAACCTTTGGCAGTCGGTGCACCTCGTCTATAAAGAGCACCGACCCGCGCTCCAGACCGGTAAGGTATGCGATGAGGTCGCCTGCGCGCTCCAGAGCCGGCCCTGAGGTGGTGACGATCGACACCTCCATCTCCCTGGCGATGACGTTTGCGAATGTGGTCTTGCCCAGCCCTGGCGGCCCGTGAAGGAGCACGTGATCCATGGGTTCTTCACGCTTGCGTGCAGCCTCGATTGCGATAGATAACGTCTCCACCAGCCGCTTCTGCCCGATGCATTCGGCAAGCCTTTTCGGCCTCAGATCCCAGCGGGCTTTATCGTCTGGACTTTCTTTCGCCAACAAAGAGCTAGCCTCACGTTCCTTTCTATCCTTGTCTTTAGCGTCTTGCTCTGTATACCGCATCGAACAGCTCCTCCGGGGTTTGGATCCCGGGATTTTCAGTCAGGACTTCGTCCACCATAGCCACCGCCTCTGAACGTTTGTAGCCCAGCTGGGATGTGAGTACCTCTATCACCTGTGCTCTCAGCTCATCGGTAGGGACAGCTTCTGGAAGTTCCCTTTCTTCCACTTGCATCAGGGCGAACTTTGCAACCTTGCCTGCCAGCGTTGCAGCGATCTTTTCAGCCTTTGTCTTTCCCACACCTGAAAGCTTGGTCAGGGTAGTGATATCGCGTTCCTCTATAGCCCGTGCGATGGTGCGGATCGGCATGGTCAAGGCTTTAGCAGCCGCGGTGGGCCCGATGTCCTGCACAGAAATCAACTTTGTGAAGAACTCGCGTTCCACCTCGTTTCTGAATCCGATCAGGAGCGGCTTAGGCGTTCGCTCTGTCTGGTGCTGGTAGATAAACAGCTCCAAATCCGGTTCATTCTCAAGACTCATGCGATGGATTTCCAGTCCCCTGTATACAATGTGAGGTAGCCTTACCTCGTATCCTACCTGCCCAACCAGCAGGGTTATGGTCTCGTTGTTCTCATCCCGTGAGATAATCCGGCCTTTCAGGTAACCAATCATTTCTTACGTAGTGTAGCCACGATCGAGGCCGCAGTCAAGGCCACCGCGGCGGCGTCGGCAACGTGAGAGGGGCGAAGCGGCTCGCAAAGCCCAAGGTTCTTTGCCACTGCACGCCCTATCTGTTCCTTGGATGCGTTGCCGTAGCCGGTGAGCGTCTCCTTGGCCTGGCGGGGTGAGATCTCAAGGATGTCCAGCTTGTTTTGATGAGCGGTCAGTAGGATTACCCCCAGCACCTTGCCTAGTGAGAGTCCGGTTTGAGGTGTATCCCTTCGCACGAACGCGGTTTCCAGGGCTAAAAGAGAAAGGGTATAGGAGTCAACAACTTTCCTGATTCCCTCGGCTATCATCCCCAATCTTTCCGGTATCTTCTGGGAGGATTTTGTGCCGATGACCTCCTTATGAAGAAGCTCTAATTTATCTCCCACCTCAATGACCACCACCCCGGTCGAGGCCAGCCCAGGATCAACGCCCAGTATTTTCATAATCAGCTTAACCTATCCAAAGCCCTTCGGCCTCATCCGTTTGATCTTCCCCTTTTCTCCAGTATCCGATCCACCTGGCTTAGATGATTAACTAACCGCTTACTACTCGGCGGCAAGCTTCTCCATCACCTCTTCCGGGATATCGAAGTTGGCGTAGACGTTCTGCACGTCGTCAAGATCCTCAAGCGCGTCTATGAGCTTGAGCACCTTTTTTGCATCCTTTTCTGAGAGCGAGACGGTGTTCTGGGGTATCTGGGTGAGTTCGGCGTGAAGGATCTCAGCGCCGTTATCAGCGAGAGCGTCCCTCACCGAGGCGAAATCACCAGACTCGGTTTTGATCTCGTATATCGACCCGTCGTGGCGGAAATCCTCGGCACCGGCCTCAAGAGCCATCTCAAGAGCTTCGTCCTCGCCGTAGGCATCTGCAGGCAGATGGATGATACCGCAAGAGCGAAACTGCCAGGCAACGCTTCCAGCAGAGCCCATGTGAGCGCCGTGGCGGGAGAGCACGTGTTTTATCTCGCTCAGGGTGCGGTTCTTGTTGTCCGTCAGCACCTTTATGACCACGGCCACGCCTGAGGGGCCGTAGGCCTCGTAGGTTACCTCTTCGTATGTGACCCCGGGGAGTTCGCCTGTTCCGCGCTTGACGGCCCGCTCGATGTTGTCTGCGGGCATGTTGGCGGCCTTTGCCGCATCTACCGCGGTTCTTAAGCGGGGGTTGGCATCAGGGTCGCCTCCGCCAACCCTTGCCGCCGCTGTAATCTCACGGATCAGCTTGGAGAAAAGCTTGCCGCGCCGGGCGTCGGTCTGGGCCTTCTTATGCCTTATCGTCGCCCATTTAGAATGTCCTGACATTATACTCCTCGAAAGCTATTCGTCTAGGCCTTCTCCGTATACTACTCCTATCGCAGTTCCGCCGTCCGCTTCTGCGACTGTGATAATGGCTCCCATGTCGCCTTTTTTGAGAATAAGTTGTGCTCCTTCTGTACCACTTACCGTTAATACAGATTCCCAGCCTTTGCTAGAAAGGCCTTTATAGTAAGTGGTTACACGAGTCACGGATGAGCGGGTCTCAAACGACACGTTAGTTACTTGCTTTCTTTCTTTTTGCACGGATACGGATAAGGAACTCGTGACCTTGGCGCCGGGATAAACGAGTTCCTTGGGCATATTCTCAGGGACCGTCACATCTCTGCCGACATTTATATCGACGTCGCCGCCGCCTTCTTTTTCCAATGCCTTTTCGATTACGCGCTCGCTCACACGCTCGGCGAAGCGCTCGGGTCTGCAGCATGCGAGGACGAATGCGGCGACAAATACCGCCGCTGTCAGAAGGATGATTGTTTTCTTCATGTTTTACTCCTCCATCTTGGATTGGTTTTCAAACACCCTAAAGGGTGCTTTTGTTTATAAAAACCCGTTCCTCCTCCTAGGGCTTTTGGCTTTTTTGACGGTACTCTCGGGGCCCCTCAATGAAGAGGTTGCCGCCGTGCATATCGTTTGCCACGATGCATGGGAAGTCTTCCACTTCGAGGCGTCTTATCGCCTCAGCACCCAGTTCTGGGTAGGCGATGACCTCGGCCTTCTTTATGGAACGAGCGATTAAGGCCGCTGCGCCGCCCACTGCGGCGAAGTAGACAGCACCAAACTTTTTCATCGCCTCCAGCACCGGCTGCGAGCGCTGTCCCTTGCCGATCATACCGCGCAGACCATACTCTATAAGAATCGGGGCGTAGGGGTCCATCCTGTAACTCGTAGTCGGGCCTGCCGAACCTATGGGATAGCCAGGAGGTGCGGGTGCAGGGCCGACGTAGTAGATGATCTGACCTTCCAGGTCAAATGGTAACTTCTCACCTTTCTCGATCAACTCCACCAGACGCTTGTGTGCGGCGTCGCGCGCTGTGTAGAGTATGCCTGAGATCAGCACCCCATCGCCAGCACGAAGCTCAGCGACTACTTCTTTAGTCAGCGGTGTTGTTATCCTCTTGCGTTCCGGCATGAGCCTCCTTGTTGCCTAGACTATATCCATGGGCTGGCAAAAGTCAACATCCTTAAAACTCGTTCAGGTTTACATCGCACTCGTCACAATTAAGCTGGTCAAAAGCTCCCCAAAAGCTGGTCAAAAGGTGGTCAAAAGTTGGACATTTTGGGGTGATTCCGGGACTTTTTGAGTCTTTTTGAGCGATTTTAGACACCCCAGCAGAGACGTTTCGCGTCAGGGTTGAGTGCTACTCGTCATCCGCTTTCAATTTAGAAATAATTTTGCTCCGCAAGCGTCGCCCTTCGGAGCACTTTGCATTTTGCACCCTTGAGGGGGCACTCCGCATTTTGATATTTGATTTTTGAAATGGGAGGACACCCTCTCAGGGTGTCCGGGCAGCCTGGAGAGGCTGAGCCACATAATCGCGCCCAGCATCTTGATGACGACCCCATACCGTCCATCCGAGAACCTCGTAGGGGTCGACCTTTAGGTCGACCCGGAAGAATTGAACATGAACGGGCCGACTTGAAAGTCGGCCCCTACGAGCTCGTTGCCGTCAGCTGTGAGCGGTCGGCTGTGAGCTTTTGGCTCCTTGCGGTTCCTCAGGCTCGCCCAGCATCTTGATGACGACGCATACCGTCCACGCGAGGGCTAGTGCGGCGAAGGCCTGGGCGATGGCCGAGGAAAGGTAATTATACGCCGTGAAGAGGTTAGCGTCCATAAATAAAGGATATACGGCATAGAATAGATGTCAAGACGGCTGACGCCGATTTCAGATTGCAAATTTTAGATTTGGACTTTCCCTACGTTCTAGTTTGGAGTGCAACAACCGTGTTGTTGCTTCGCTCAGTTGTTTTACGCAACGAGACGCTCGTTGCACTCCATAAAGACGACGGGGTTCCCCTCTCCCTTGGGGAGAGGGATGGGGTGAGGGAAAGAAAAAGGCCAGCCCTTGGCTGGCCCCAATTTGCATTTTAAAATTCAAATTTTGAAATTCGTGGGTTCAATAATGAAGTGCAACACCTTGGAAAGCGAGAGGGATTTCGTTATTCTGAGGATGTATGCACAAAAGATACCAACAACTTGGACTGGAGGAGCGTGAGGTGATAGATGTTATGCGCA
>Ga0209991_10000003_pt1 | contig 144458 bp, 150 predicted proteins | sample ChitaG_FD_183167 | JGI IMG/M metagenome (GOLD analysis project Ga0209991, IMG submission 183167) | Deep subsurface microbial communities from South Pacific Ocean to uncover new lineages of life (NeLLi) - Chile_00310 metaG (SPAdes)... | ecosystem: Environmental > Aquatic > Marine > Oceanic >... | reverse complement strand
TTTCATTAACTTTCCATTGGCCCAAGCGTCCTTGACATCCTTGGGGAACGCTGTATTATAAATATACTGGAATTAATCGTAAAAGGCGGCTTGATAGCAACTACCAAGTCACCAACCCAACCAAGGAAGACGTATGAAAAAAGCACTTTTAGTACTCACCTTGGCAGCGTTCGCTGCCGCAGTGTACGCCGGAGATCCGGTTGAGGTCTGGAATGAGGCCTACGACTCAGGCGAATCTGACATGGGACAGAGCGTAGCAGTAGATGCTGAAGCCAACGTCTACGTTACAGGTATCACCTTTAACGGAACCGATAGCGATTATCTCACAATCAAGTATAACTCGGATGGCGACACCTTATGGACCCGAACCTTTGATGGGGGCAACGGTGAAGACCAACCCTATGGTATCGCGGTAGATGCTGAAGCCAATGTCTACGTTGCAGGCGGCTCCAACAACGGGACCGATTATGACTGGCGCACCATCAAGTATGACACAGATGGCAACATCGGCTGGAACGTGCCCTACGATGGGGGTAACGGCGACGACTGGGGATTCGGCGTGGCGGTAGATGCCTCAGGTAATCCCCTCGTTACGGGCTACTCCTTTAACGGAACCGATGACGATTGCCGCACCATCAAGTACGACTCAGATGGTAATATCTTGTGGAACGTGTCCTACGATGGGGGTAACGGCGACGTTGGGCGCAGCGTAGCCGTAGATGATGCTGCCAATGTCTACGTTACAGGTTGGTCTGGTAACGGAATCGATAACGATTACCGCACCATCAAGTATGATTCGGATGGTAGCCTTCAATGGAACAAGGTCTACGACTCAGGCGATGATGATTATGCTAGGGGCGTGGCCGTGGATGCTGAAGCCAACGTCTACGTTACAGGCCGTTCGCATAACGGAACGGATGACGATTACCGCACCATCAAGTATGACACTTTGGGTAATATCGAGTGGAACGAGGTCTACGATGTAGGCATTGGTGGCGATGATTACGGGCGCGGCATAGCAGTGGACCCCTACTTTGTCTACATTACCGGCCAAACTTTTCAGGGAACCCGCTCTTATTGCCGCACGATTCGCTATGATAAGGAAGGTAATGAAGACTGGAATGTATTTTTTGATTCAGGAGACAACGCAAGCGGCTCCGGCGTGGCAGTGGATGATTCGGGTTACGTCTACGTTACAGGCTGGTCTAATAATGGAAACGATTGGGACTTCCGCACCATCAAGTACCAGCAGGACGACTATCCAGCGGTGTCAGAGCAACCCTCCTCGCTCTCCTCAATATCCCTTGAGGTTATCGACAATCTCACAGCCGCACCGACTATCCGCTACTCCCTTCCTGCGGGACAATACGGCACCCTCACCTTCTACTCCGCCGACGGACGTAAGCTGGAGTCCTACACCCTTGATCCTACACAGCCCGACTTCTCGTGGACAACAGATAATCCTTCAGGAGTCTACTTTGCGCGACTTGTTATAGCTCATCAGTCAGTGACTGTCAAAACTATCTTGGCCAGGTAAAGATTACACCAAAACAAGAAGGGGTGCCGCAAGGCACCCCTTAAATTCACTGAACTAATCCTGTATAGGTGTGTTACGGTGTGTTACGGGTTACTTCTTGGACCACAGGCCGAGCTTGTTGCCGAAGACGTCCAGGAACTCGGCGTAGTAGCCGTGCTCCTCGGAGATCTTGGTCTTGGGGGCGACTATCTTTCCGCCCGCTGCCTCGATCTCGACAAGCTTGGCCTCGATGTCATCCACTCCGATATGCAGGAGGGCACCCTCGGTGGAGGGCTTGGCTTGTTTGCTGAACCCGCCGCCTACCGCATCTTCACCCGCAGACCACATAGCGTAGTCCATCTCAGGTGTCATCTCAACCTTCCAGCCGAATACCTTAGAGTAGAACTCGGCTGCCTTCTCGAGATCCGGCGCCGGGATCTCGATGTGAACTATCTTGGACATCACTCCTCCTTACGCTTTCCAGCGCTTAAGGTTTGAAAGCATCCCGCTGATCTCAGGCTTTGCCTGCTCAGCGGTCAGATCAGGCCTTTGGGTCCATTCTCCCCAGTTGGGAGCGAGGTATGCGACCATATCTTCCATACTCATCTCAGGATTGGTGAACTGCCCCTTCTGGTAACAGTGGGTGCAGTATTCTTTGCTTTGAGAGCCGTCCGCATCGGTGCCGAAGTGTTCTTGGGCGGTCATCGGCATCAAGCAGCTCTGGCATATCGGTCCTTCAGGCATCTGCATAATGCCCTCCTTTGGTTAGGATTTATCTGCTTAGAACTTCGGCGATTATTATACGAAGATGCTGGGGGTATGTCAAGCTTATCTCTCGATCCGCTCTGAGTTCACGTCCACGTCTTGTGGGTCTGCCAGCGACGCAGCCCGGAGATGAAATGGTTGACGTCAACCAACGCCTCACGATAGGTCAGGTTATTTTCTTTCATCCATAAAGGGACGATCCTTGAGATTATCTGCCGGCGTGTGAGTCTGGGTTCAGTAAAACAACCCTCTGCGTAACACCTTCTGCAGAAATCATGATTTAAGGAACCGTCCGCTTCTGTGCCGAGGTCTCTTGGGTTATGAATGACCCGGGCACAGCTTTGACAGTAAGCATAACTCATTGCGCCTCCTCCTAGCGGCTTTAGTATATACAAATCACCGATGGTGTCAAGTCCCTGTTGTAGATATTTCTGGTCAGGGTATGATCCTTAATGGATGGTTTTTCCCCTCCGCTTTCCCTTGGCTTTTGCGTATAGATAGCGTTTTTTATCATAGAAAAGAAGCCCAGGTCGTCAAGTTGACGCAGATATCCCCCAAATACCTTGACGTGTCTGAGATATTGAAGAGAATTAATCTAATGAAGCTTGATGTGAACTTCACTCCAATAAGAGGGAGGTCGGTCGTGCTGCGCGCACGCGATCCTTCACTTCTTCGAGAGTTCTACGCCAAGCGTTTTCAGCCCGAGGTGCTTAGATGGTCTGACGTGTGGCCTAAAGATTCCACCTTTGAGGAGGTCAGGTTGCGTTTTGAAGAGCAGGAGCGCTCGCCCAAGGAGTGGCGGTTGTGGATCCACACCCTTGCGGGCAGGCTGATAGGTGAGGTGAGCCTTACCGATATAGATAGGCTCAAACGTTGTGCGGAGTTCTCCATCGTGCTCTTTGATCCCGCCTACTGGGGCAGGGGATACGGCAGCGAGGCGGCGAGGCTCGTTCTCGTCGAGGCGGCAAAACGCTTTGATCTGGAGCTTTTCTATCTTTTCACCGCTGCCGATAACAAGAGGGCGATAAGGGCATTCGAGAAGCTCGGCTTCCGTATTACCGAACGGCTTAGACTCGAGGGGGAAGGTTTCGTGAAGATGGTGGCAGAGGCCTAGACTTTTCGCTCAAACCGATTCTTCAAGGTTTTCCTTGAGATAATCCTTTAATCTTTCCCACGAATCCCTGAGCTTTCCCTGATTGCACCATGCCGTGTTGTTGGTAAGTAGGGGATCGGTGTCAGCATCCAATCCGGCTTTTGAGTACTCTGCCGTGCCTGGCACAGGAGAGAACTCGGCAAGATGAGGTTTAACACGTGCGGCAAGCGCCAGATCAAGGGTTCTTCTTACGCTCTCTTCCGACTGACCGGGCAGACCGAATAAAACGTAGGCGTGAAGCTCGTCACTAAAACCTGCATCCTTAAGCACTCTAACCGCTTGTGTGAACGCATCCGGCGAGACCTTGGCCCCGGTAATTTGTAGAAGTTGCTCATCTGCGGTCTCAAGGCTCAGGTACAGGGAGCGGAACCCTGCTTCTTTCATTAATCTTGCCCTCTTGGGTGTGATCTGGGTAACGTGCAGCCCGTTGGGAGTATGAAACTCAACCTTGCAATCCATCTTTACAACCTTCTCCATTATCTCATCAAATTTTGGATGGAACAGCATCGCGTCGTCGTAAAAGGCTATCCGTCTCACGCCGAGCTTAGCAACGCTTTCTATCTCTGTAAGCACCTCGTTGGTATCACGCGGCATAAATGTGGGATTGATAAGGTGTGAGGCACAGTACGTGCACATGAGGGGACATCCTTGCGAGATGTTCGTCACCGCGTAGTCGAGTTTCGAATAGAGGTTCCAGGCAGGAAAGGGCGTTTCTTCGAGCAGATTAAGACCAACGAGCTTCTCGAGCCTCTCTTTGATCTCTGCAAGGCCCCCTTTAAGGACTACATCCGCCTCTGAGAATCTTCGAGCGTGTTCAGGCAGAAGCGTTGCATAGATTCCGCCCAGTATTATCGGCACCCCATGGTATCTCTTGTGAAGGACCTCGATTGTTTCTCTGACCCCGGTGTACCAGTAGGTCATACTCGAAGTCACGAGAACGGCGTCCGCATCGGGAAGTTCGGATAACTTCTCATCGAGTATTCCCTTGGGCAACCCGTATCTTCTGAACTTACGAGGGACGTGATCGAGTATCCGGGGTTTTGCAATCTCCTCGGCGAAGAACTTCCCCCTGCCCCACTCGTCGGTCTTGGTGCGCTTTTCAAGCCAGGGATGGTTGCGATCGGCAAGATCAAGAAGATGAACCTCTGCCCCTGCCTCTCTTAATGCACCGGCAATTCTTAGCAAACCCACAGGCTTGAGCCAGAAGTCAAACGCGGCGAAATCGTGTATCCACGGATTTACTAATAGTAATCGCTTCATCCTTTGGCCCTCAAAAAGGCCGCGATTGCATCGGGTCCTTCAAAATCAATATTGTCTATATGATGTAACCTAAGATTTGCGAGGGAGTTAGGAAATCTTGTCCATCTTGGGCCGGGAGGTTTTCTTCTTGAGGACGGGGCGTTCTTTGCTTGGTTCTGAAGATTTTGATCTTGCTCGTCTGTGGTCTTTTCGTCCCCTATCCCCTTGGGAGCGTTTTCGCTTTGAGGGACGTTTACCGTAAACACCGGGTTTCTTCCTCGTTGGTCTCCAGAGCTTTGCCAGTTCCAGGAGATGAAACACCTCGGCACCGTCCTTTGCCAGTTCGGCGGCAATCAAACGTCGGTTGCACCTTTCGGGTGTGCGTTCGGAACACAGTATCAAAAGCCCCCGGGTACGCACCAGGCTTTTAAAGATAGCGATCCCCCGTTCGTAGAGCGCTGGGTCCAGGTTATCCACTCTCCCGGTCTCCCGTTCAGATCCTAGTTCGTTGCCCAGGTATATGTACTCAACCTTGTTATTTTTGCAGATATTCTGGATGTTTTCTCGTCTTAAATGTTTGACGGGAGAGGCGGTAGAACGGCGGATGTCTGCCAAGACATGAATCTGATACTTGGAAAGGATCTTTGCGATTTCAGCTTCGGATCGGTTTTCGGTCCCGAGGGTGTAGATACGCACTTAACTAACTTACCCCGCTGGGTGAATCCGGCGTTTTTGGCTCAGAAGAGGAGTCCAAATCGTCCCGTTTTGCTTGCAGCCATCCGGGAAGATCCGATTTCTCTTCTTCGGGGGGTTTTTCTTCCGGTTCCCCAAAGGACGTAGATGGAGAGGTCGGTGTAATGGGCGAGGGTTCTTTTTGAGTCATGGCGCTGGGAGCAGGTTCTGAAGGTTTCTCAGGGGTTGGCGAAGGTTGGGTTGGGGGAGATTGGGTTTTTTCGCGCCCCGCGATGGTTGCATGTAGCTGTGCAAGCAAAGGGTTGATCTTGATTAGTGCTTCGCTGGTTTTCTCGTGTGATTGAGCCAGACTTTCCAGGGCTTGAAGGATGGACTCCTGGTAGGATTTAAACGCATCGTTAAGATGCTGGATGCTGGTGGAGATCACTATCGAAAGCATCTCCGCCTTCTCGAATACGATCTGGTCCGAGTCCTTCTTGATACGGTCAGGAAGCTCTTTGGATACAACCTCTATCAAACGCTGGAGTTCTTGGCCCCCTCCAACGGCTTCACGCAGTTCCGCACCAAGTCTGGTCGGAAGGGTGGATGAAAGAATGCCCACGAGTTGATCCAGCTTGTCGTTGATGGCAAGGATTGCACTTTCGGTTTCCCTGCTGCGCGTCCGGGTTACTATCTTCTTGCCAGAGGAGTCGTAGCGCACCTCTTTGGCTTGCTGGGCTCTTGGTTTTTCTTGCTGTTGCATACAACTACCTCCTAGAATTAGCCGATCAGGGCCAGTATGGCCTTGATCCGCTGGTCTGTTTCACGCAAACGTTGTGATAACTTCTTTGCCAGCTCCCACAAGATCCAGTAGGCGGCCGGATTATTCTGATCAAAGAATTTTTTCAGGGTCCTAACTTCCCCGGAATGATCTGCATTCATTTCGCCTCCTTCGATTGTTTGGCGGCCTCCACGTATCTCAATCTTAACTGATGCAGCATCTCTTGCATGAATCTTTCCTCCTCCTCCTCCAGGTTGCCATTGGTTTTGAGCTTCAGAAGCTCCAGCATGTCTATCGAGTAGCGGGCAAGCTCCAGGTTGGGTTTTTCTTTCTTGCCCTCCTTGTCCGGTACCCCCAACTCCAGGGCCTGCAGCGCACCAGCAGCCACCGAGAGCACCAGCTCCAGAAAACGGGGCGGCTTATATTCTTTCTTTTTTTCTGTGGAGTTTTTCTGCTCCTCGTTCTTGATTTCTTCGTTCATAAGCCTGTGGTTGATCCAAGGAGCGTGCGTGCTCCAAGGATGCGTTTAGAGGTTCTATAGATGCGGGGCACTCTTGGGCTTATGCGTGTGGTTATCTCGTAAGGGATGGTGCAAGCCCAGCCGGCGACCTCGTCTGCCGTAAGGAGCGCTTTGCCGTCCCGACCGATCAACGTCACCTCGTCACCGATCTTTGCACCCGAAGCCTTTGAGAAATCCAGCATCATGAGGTCCATGCATACCGTGCCGATGATCGGGTAGCGTTTGCCGCCATAAAGCACCTCGCCTTTGTTTGACAGCGCCCGTGGGTAGCCGTCGCCGTAGCCAACCGAAACCGTCGCCACAAGGGTCTCGTGCTCCAAAACATACGTTCTGCCGTAGCTTATGCTTGCGCCTTTGGGTAGACGCCTGAGGTTCACGATCCGCGTCCGAAGTGTCAGCACCGGCGCAAGGTCAAGGGAGGCCTCCATTCCTTCAGGCTCGATTCCGTAAAGCGCAAGGCCAGGCCTTACAATGTCATAGCGAGCCTGAGGGTATTTGAAGATAGCCGCAGAGTTCGCCGAATGCAGCGCAGGCACATCGATTCCTTCGCTGCGCAGCCGTGCGATAAGTTGATCGAAGATCGAGACCTGTTTTTCTGTAAACTCCTTATCCGTCTCAGCTGCAGGGAAGTGGGTGAAGACACCCTCAAGCCGCAGGCCGGGTTTGTTGATGACAAGCGAGATGAGTGCGGGCGCCTCTTTCGGACTGACGCCGGTGCGGCCCATACCCGTATCTACCTCTACGTGCACACCCAGAATTTTGCTCCTGCGGTTGGCCTCCTGGGCCAGAGCCTTGGCGAAACCCTCTTCTGTGACAGTGGGAGTCAGGGTGTAGTCGAAGATGGCCCCTATCTCACGGTAGGGGACAGGGGAGAGCACAAGTATCGGTCGCCTTATCTGGCCGTTGGTTCTGAGGTCAATCGCCTCCTCGGTGCTTGCCACACCGAAGTACTCGACCCCAAGGTTTTCAAGCACCCTTGCTACCTCGCGCCCGCCGTGACCGTACGCCTCGGCCTTGACCGCGGCAAGCACCTTGGCCTCGCCCACCGTCTCCCGGATAAGACGGTAGTTATGCACGAGGGCGTCGATATCTATCTCGGCCCATACTCTTCCTCTCTGTGGCATAATCTATTGTATACGACGTGTTAGACGTGTCAAGGGCTTTAATACTCGACGGACGGTGGTATGGAGGGCGGACTCTCAGTCCGCCAAGCAAGTTTGATTCTATCGAGGAGGGAAGGCGGACTCTCAAGTCCGCCAAACGAGTCATGATCTTAGAGGCGGCTTGGAGAAGCCGCCCTCCATCCTTAGGTTAAGTGTTGACAAGTTAAACTTTTCTAATAACCTATGGATCATGGAAAGACCTTTAGCCAAGCCTGCCAGGGACAACTACCGCCGCAGGCTGCCGCATCTGCAAAAAGAGGATAAGACCTACTTCGTGACCTTCTCTACTTACAAGAGGTGGCACATTCCTGAATCTTTGAGGGGATTGGTTCTCAAACACTGCCTTTACGATCATGGACGCAAGATTTATCTGCACGGTGTAGTGGTGATGCCGGATCACGTCCATATGGTGTTTACTCCACTTGCCGATGATGAGGGCGGCACGTACGGTCTTGCCGAGATCATGCAGGGAATAAAAGGGGCTTGTGCCCGCAGTATCAACAAAGCTTTAGAACGCAAGGGAACGGTTTGGCAGGAGTCCTACTTCGACAGGATTCTGCGTTCATACGAAGACGCCAAAAGCAAGGTTGAATATATCTGTAAGAATCCGGTTCGGAAAGGCCTGGTAGACAACGAAGGCGATTATCCGTGGACATGGAGGGCGGACTCTCAGTCCGCCAAGCAAGTTTGATTCTATCGAGGAGGGAGGGCGGACTCTCAAGTCCGCCAAACGAGTCATGATCTTAGAGGCGGCTTAGAGAAGCCGCCCTCCATCCTCAGGTTGAATGTAAGGAGGCTATTTGTCGAAATGTCCCGGAGAGGAGACGGGTGGAAACACTCAATCCATCTATGAAAAGCACACGGTCGATTTCTTCGACTCCTACACACCAGAGTACTCCACACGGCATCTTAAACCACTGCTGCGGTTTGTGCAGGAACGCTCGTCGAGGGCTAACTCGTTCCTCGATGTGGGCTGCGGGGCGGGAGATGTTCTTGTGTTTTTCAAGGAGAATACCCGAATCGGAAGATTTGTAGGCATAGATATATCTCCCAAGTACATGGAAAAGGCCCGCAAGTACGGGTTCGAGGTCTACCAGGCTTCCATTCTCGATAGCAGCCTGCCGGCAGCGGCTGGATGTAATTATGATTATGTGTTATTTGCTCGGCTTCTTCATCACCTCATCGGTTCTACCAGGAATCAATCCAAGGCAAACGTCAGAAAGGCCCTGCAGAACTCGATGAAGCTGTTGCGTTCCGAGGGTTACCTGCTTATCTTAGAACCGGTTTTTGCACCTTCCCTTTCCATGGATTTGGTGTTCTGGACAAAAAGGTTCATTACCAGCTTCACCTCGAGGAGGATCAACATCCTCAAACTCAACAAGGGATTCAGCAACATCGGGTCGCCGGTAGTCTCTTATCTGGGGCCAAAAGAGCTTCGCAGTATGATAGAACACATACCCGGCTTAAGGATAGTCAAATGGCATGAAGAGCACAAGGAAGTTTCCTGGATAATGCGATTGGGGCTTATCGGGTCCTTTGCCGTGCTTTCCTGCGTGGTTCAGAAAAAATGCCCCAAGATGTAACTTCGTCGGCTGCGCCGTCGCGGGGACCCCGAATTATATCCTCCTTTTGTTCTTTCGGAACAAAGATTTGGAAAATAATTTCTGCTCCCCTGCTGGGAAGGGACTGGCGTGGATGAGCGTCTAAGGATCGTTGCAACCTTAATAGAACCCCCAACGTATTTCGCAGATTCGACTAACTCAATATATTTAACTGATGAAAGTGATTACGATATCCGCTTCGTCGCGGGGGGCTTGTCTTGAGGTGGCGGTCGGCATCGGGGCAATATACAAAGAAAGGCCCCGGGAAGGGGCCTTTCCAGGGAGGTTGTCATGTTTCAATTAAGGAGTAATTATAACTCAGTTTCATGCTTTGTCAAGTCTGTAAAACGAACTCGGCATCCTTTGTCACTTCGGGCCAAAAGGAGGATTTAATCAGTCTTTCTTTTCCTTCTTCGCCTCGAACCACGGCTTGGAGCGCTCGGCCTGCTCCTTTAGCCGGGCGTAGCGCTCGTCAACCTGCCGGTCTATCTCGGCTACTTGCTCTTCGGTCAGATGGCGGAAACGCCCTTGCGGTTTCAGGTACTCGGTTAAGGGCTTTTTCTTTGGATCCATCGAAAGCTTGTAGTAGTGGCCTTCGTATATCTCATAGAGGGGAAACATGTGGGTCTGAACAACCAACCTTGCAAGCTGGATGGTGATCTCAGGGGAGCTTCTCCAGCCTGGGGGGCAGGGCGCGATGATATGTAGGAACTTGGAACCCGGGATCTGTTTGGCTTTGTTAACCTTGCGGATGAGGTCCTCTGCGTAGGCTACCGATGCCGACGCGGTGTAGGGTATGCCGTGCGCGGCCATGATGGCCATCATGTCCTTCTTGCGCTCCTGCTTGAAGTGGCGCGGTGGGGTGGTGGACGTTACCGCACCCCAGGGCGTGGCCGAGGAGCGCTGCACACCTGTGTTCATGTAGGCCTCGTTGTCGTAGCAGACGTAGATGACGTTGTCGTTGCGTTCTACGGTGCCTGAAAGGGCCTGGATGCCAATGTCAAAGGTTCCGCCGTCTCCTGCCCAGGCGACCACGTTGGTCTCGGTATCGCCGCGCATATCAAGTCCGGCCCGGATGCCAGACGCGACAGCTGCAGCGGTCTCAAAGGCCGTATGGAAAAGAGGAACACCCACTGAGGAGTAGGGGAAGGGGCCGTCTATCACCGACCAGCAGCATGCAGGTAAGGTGAGCATCGTCTTTGGTCCAAGGGCCTTGAGCGCGTAGCGCATTGCAAGGGTTGCACCACAGCCCTGGCACGCCTTGTGGCCTGCACACATTATCTCCTGTTCGGGTATAGTGTATCTCATCTCTTCACTCCTATCCAGATGATGTCTTGGGTGGGATGATCCTCCTTCATGGTCTGTTCAATCATCCCCTTGATCACGTCCATGGGTACGTCTCTGCCGCCTAAGCCGGCGATGTATCCCCACATCGGAGGTCTACCCTTAACGTTGTAGAGCGCCGCCTTGACCTCGGCGTAGAACGCGCCTGACATGCCGAAGCTTATGTTGCGGTCTACGACCAGCACCTTCTTGCGACCGGAAAGCAGCTTGCGCAGAAGCTCTGACGGGAAGGGACGGAACACACGAATCCTTATAAGTCCAACCTTGTGACCTTCGGAGCGCATCTGGTCGATCACCGGTCTTGCCGTTGACGCGATGGATGCCGAGGTTACCAGAACCACATCCGCGTCGTCCAGCTTGTAGGTCTCGATAAGACCGTAGTAGCGGCCGAACATCTCCTCGAACTCCTTGCCGGTCTCCTCAAACAGGAGGAGCGCCTTCTGGATGTCGCGCTCGATCTTGTAGCGCAGCTCGTAGTACCAATCAGGACCGGTGAGCCCGCCGAACGCCGCAGGTTTATCGGTATCCAGCTTGTAGGCGTTTTCGAAGCGTGGCAGGTAGGCATCCACCTTGTCCTGGTCAGGCACCTCGCAGTTCTCGTTGGTGTGAGAGAGCACGAAGCTGTCCAGAACCACCATCGCCGGGATATAGATCTGCTCTGCAACCTTGTATGCCTGGATAACCGAATCAAGGATTTCCTGGATGGATGAGGTGTATATCTGAATCCAGCCGGTATCGCGCTGGGCAATGGAGTCGGTCTGCTCGGTCCAGATGGTCCAGGGCGGAGCCATGGCGCGGTTGATGTTGCCCATCACGATTGGCAAGCGTGCGCCCGTAGCCCAGTGAAGCACCTCGTGCATGAGGGCGAGTCCCTGAGCAGAGGTTGCGGTAAAGGTACGTGCTCCGGCGGCAGACGCGCCCATGGATGCGGCCATTGCCGAGTGCTCGCTCTCCACCTTGATGAACTCCGCTTTCAGCGAGCCGTCCGCGCACATGTTTGAAAGAAGCTCCACAACCTCGGTCTGAGGGGTGATAGGATAGGCCGCAATCACCTCGGCGCGCGAGAGCAGCGCTCCCCAGGACAGGGCGTGGTTGCCCATCATTACCTTCTGCATCAGGCCTCCTTGACCATGCCGATTGCGTCCTTGGGACACTCCACCGCGCAGATGCCGCATCCCTTGCAGAAATCGAGGATGACCACAGGGTAGTCTTCGGAGTCGATCTCGATGGAGACGTCGGGACAGAACTTCCAGCAGATACCGCACTTGTTGCATTTTTCTTTATCAATCACCGGGCGCAGGTTTCGCCATGAGCCGGTCTTGTTGACCGTCATGCGGCCAAGCGACATCGCCATCAGCGGCATGTCCGATTCTTTCTCCCATTTGATCTCTTCACTCATCATTTCTCCTCCGGGGCCTTGGCGACATCGTAGGCCTCCTGGGCCGCCTTCACGTTTTCGTCCTTCTTGACCGGCGAGAGTTCATGCACCGCCTCGCGCACCGCCTCGATTCCCACGAAACCGGTGATCTTTGCAAACGCCCCCAGGATAGCGCTGTTGACAATAGGCGCCGCCTTTGATCCGATTCTGTGCTTGAGAGCGATAGAGGTTGCATCCACTATAGCCACCTTGAAGTCTTTGAACTGGGGGAAGTCGGCGGCCTTTTTCTCGGTGTTGATTATGATCCATCCACCTGGTTTGAGTCCTTCGGTGACGTCGATTGCAGCAATCAAAGTTGGGTCAAGCACCAACAGATGATCTGGCTCGTAGATCTTGGAGCGGATGTAGATTGGTTCGGTGTCGATACGTGTGAAGGCGACCACCGGTGCTCCGCGGCGTTCGACGCCGTACTCCGGGAAGGTCTGAACGTAGCGTCCTTCCTTGGCCACGGCGACCGCCAGCACTTTTGAAGCAACCACCGTTCCCTGGCCGCCCCGGCCGTGGAAGCGGATCTCAAGCATCTAGCCTCCTAACTTTTAAGTGGTTTAACCGGAGGAGTCCGCTTAAACCAAGTTAACAAAATTCGATAACAATAATGCGGCCTTGGTGGCCGCATTTTGAAACTCCTACCTCTATAAGAAGCATGAGACTCATCATCTCGATCCTGCCGTAGAGGTTTGTTCGCATTCCCTTTATCCTTTTTAATACCTAAATACCGAAGCGCCCCAGGTGAAGCCGGCGCCGAATGCGGCAAAAAGTACCAGGTCATCGCGTTTGATAAGTCCTTTTGAGATCGCGTCATGGAAGGCTATTGGTATGGTTCCTGCAGACATGTTGCCGTGCCAGCTGATGGTGATGTGGGTTTTATCTAAAGGCACCTTGGCGCGTCTGCAGGTGGCCTCGATTATGCGGGTGTTGGCCTGGTGCGGGATGAATAAAGAGATATTATCCGGATCGACACCGGCCAGCTTGATCGCCTGGATCGCAGCATCGCCCATGGTTCGCACCGCGTACTTAAAAATCTCGTTGCCCTTCATGTACAATAAGTGCAATTTCTTATCCACCGTCTCGTGTGATGCTGGCATGCGCGAGCCTCCGGCCGGCTGTATGAGCAGTTCCCCAAGGGAGCCGTCCGCTCCTAAAATGGAAGAAAGAAACCCGCGATCCTCATCCGTAGGAGCTATGATGACAGCGCCTGCGCCGTCACCCAGGAGAATGCAGGTACCGCGATCCTCCCAGTTGGTGATCTTTGATAGAATATCTGCACCTGCAACAAGGATGGGCTTCGCGATTGAGGAGAGCATTAAAGAGCCTACCTCAAGCCCGTAAAGGAATCCTGAGCAGGCCGCTGAGACGTCAAACGCAGGGATGCCGGGGATATTCAACCCCTTCTGCACCCAGCAACCAGTGGAGGGAAAGAAGGTATCCGGCGAGATGGTCCCTATAATGATGGCCCCCAGGGCGGATGCGGCAAGCCCAGCGTTCCTTAAAGCCTCCTTGGCAGCCTCTATGATGAGATCAGAGGTTGCCTCATCCTCTCGAGCTATATGGCGCTTCTCGATGCCGGTGCGGGTTTTTATCCACTCGTCAGAGGTATCAACTATCTTCTCCAGATCCGCATTCGTCAGCACCTTCTCAGGTAAGTATGCCCCCGTCCCCAGAATCTTAAATCTTCTAAAAAACTTCATCTACCTTACTCTCCTTTCCTAGCCATCAAAGCGGCGAGAGCGAGCGAGTAGAACTTGGAGTCCTCATCGTCGCCGCGAGAGGTTAAAACACAAGGCACCTTTGCTCCGGTGACTATAGCGGCCAGGTGGGCGCCTGCCAGGTGGGCTACTGCTTTATAGAAGATGTTGCCCGCCTCGATATCCGGGAAGATGAGCACGTCGGCGTCGCCAGCCACCTCGCTTTCCACGCCCTTGATGTGTTTTGACTCTTCTGAAACCGCAAGGTCCATGGCCAGTGGGCCGTCCACAATGCAACCTTTTATCTGGCCGCGGCGGTTCATCTGGGTAAGTATCGCCGCTTCGATGGTGGCGTCCATCTTGGGATTGACCTTTTCCACAGCAGCCAGGATAGCCACCTTGGGACGTTCTATCCCCAAGCGATGGGCGATATCCACCGCGTAGCCTATCATGGCAATCTTCTGTTTGAGATCAGGGGCTATAAGAACAGCTACGTCTGTTGTTATAAGAAGCTTGTGGTATGAAGGCACCTCGAGAACGGTGACGTGTGAAAGGAGTTTGCCTGCTGGAAGAAGGCCCTTTTCCTTATCCAGTATGGCACGCATGTAGACGGCTGAGTCCATAAGACCTTTCATCAGGAAGTCGGCTTTCCTTGTATTGACCAGTTCAACCGCTTTTTGAGCGGCAGCCTTCTCATCCGTGGTGTCAATAATCTTAAAGATAGCAGGGTCAATCTTATACTCAGAGGCTACCTCTTTGATGTGGGTTTCGTGGCCGGTCAGGGTGGCATCAATCATCTGTTCTGTTACTCCGCGGGCCACCGCCTCGATGGTATGAGGGTCTTCCCCCGCCGCCACCGCCACCCGCATCTTGGGCAGACTCTTTACTTTCTCTACCAGTTCGCTTAACTTCTTTACGGGCATCAAGCCTCCTTGGGTTCGTCCTTTTTAGTATTCTTGAGCAACTTCCTCTCCTGCAAGAACCCGCAGCGCCCCCTCGATCAGGGACTGCATCTCGTTCTCCCCTGGATAGACCTTTAATGGCGCTATGAACTTCACACGGGTTTTGACCCAATCCACAAACTGCTTGTCGTAGGCAAGCCCACCGGTGAGAACCACAGCGTCCACCTTGCCGCAAAGCACCGCGGCGCGAGCACCTATCTCCTTGGAGCAGGTATAGGCAACCGTTCCCAGAACCTCGGCTGCCTCTTTGTCACCTGCCTTGACCCTGTCTTCCACCTCCCTCATGTCATTTGTTCCCAGGTAGGCAACCACGCCGCCCTTGCCCGCCAGCATCCTTTTCATTTGATCTTTGGTGTAGTTGTTGTCTAGTATAAAGCATACCAGGTCCCAGGCAGGCAGGGAGCCTGCACGTTCCGGCGCTATAGGCCCGTCTCCGTTCAGGGCGTTGTTGACGTCAACCACCTTGCCCTTGCGATGCGCGGCGATGGAGATACCGCCTCCCAGGTGGGCAACGATAAGGTTGACTTCTTCGTATTTCTTGCCCATCTCGGCGGCGGCTTTGCGCGCGGCTGCCTTGTGGTTCAGGGCATGGAAGATGCTGCGGCGTTTTATCTCCGGCCGGCCTGTATATCGAGCAAATGGCTCCAGTTCGTCCACCACCACCGGATCCACGATGAACGCCGGGATACCTAAAGGTTCGGCGACGGCATAAGCGATGAGCCCGCCCAGGTTGGAGGCATGCTCGCCCTGCAAGCCGGCGCGAAGATCGCGAAGCATCGCCTCGTTCACCCGGTAGGTTCCACCAGGGATCGGGCGCATGAGTCCTCCCCTACCTACCACTGCGGAGAGTGTAGAGGTATCAATACCCTTCTCGGCTAAAGTCTCCAGTATCACGTCGCGACGGAACTCGTACTGATCCATTATCTTTGCGTACTTGGCTATCTGGGCCGCCGGATGCGTAAGATTTACCGAAAAAAGTTCTTCCTTTCCCTCATAAACGGCTATCTTCGTTGAAGTGGAGCCAGGATTTACTGCGAGAACTCGTAACTCTGACACATGTTCCTCCTTCGCTGAGGATACGGATTCCACGCCCAATGTCAAGTCGAAAACACCCCAAACAAAAGCTTCGTTTTCTTTGGGAACCTCGCCCGTCACTGCGGGGCTTCCGCAGGAAGCCAAAGCACCGAAGGAACACCGCAGGGATAATCCGGGTGCCCTGCATTCAACAGGTAACTTTCCCTCCCTGGTGGACAGCGTGCCCCTTGGGGCGCCAATTTTACTGCGCCCCATAGGGTAGGGGGACAAAGGGGGAGGGGGGGTTTTCGGATTAAGTGAAGGTATACTCTTGACAAGAAGCCAAATCCGACTATCATAACCTGAAAGGAGGCAATCATGCTTAATATAAGTCTTTTGGCTTTAACCTTATGCGGTGGTGTTCTGGTGCAGCCCTTTCGCATAGCCGAAGCCGAGCCTGGCCATCATCAGGGGTGCCTTCGCGCTGCCATGGCTCCTGACGGGCATTTTGCCGTAGCATGGGTAGACTACCTGCGGGTTGATTACCCCCCCTTCCGTGAATTGGAGCTTTTCGTGCGTTTCTTTGACCCGGACGGCAACCCTTTAACCGACGCCTACAAGATAACCAAGGCGGCGGATACCAACCAGATAGACAGTCCCCATCTTGACATGGATTCGCAAGGCAACGCCGTCCTGGTCTGGATAGAATATGGTTGGATGGAACCCAATGATGGGTTTCTGCGCTTGCAGCTTTTTGACACGAGCGGCAGTGCTCTGGATTCCTATCAAATAGACCCTCAGGGAGAGATAAGCATCTCTAACAGATCGGTTTCGGTGAGCCTTAACGACCAGGCCGAGTTTGCCATAGCCTGGGCCTGGGATGCAGAGGTGATCTGCGCCAGACGTTATTCTTTCGATAGCGGTCCGCAGGGTGATCCCTTCAGGGTTCACGACGATCTCCCTGATGGTGTCTTTTCCAACTATCCTGGTGTGGCGCTGAACGACGCAGGCGACCTGGTGGTAACCTGGCTTGAATGGCTCACAGCTAAGCATCTCTATCCCAGGTTTCAGGCGTTTGATGCCGAGGATGAGCCAATCCTCGACTGGGAGCCGATGGGGCATCGTATAGATGACGGCGAGGATGAGCAATACCACGGCAGCAGGCCTGAAGTCTATTGGCTTGATAACGACCGATTCGTGGTGTTCTGGGGCGATTGGAGTACCAATAGTCCTGTGGGTCGGGTGTTCAGCGATAAGGGCCTGACGCGGCATCCCATACGCTGGCTGATATGGAGAGATTCCCTGCGGCTTGCCCATGGCGGTAATGAAGGCTGGTATTCCACCGCTGTTGCCCCTAACGACAGCTTTGCCTACACGCACATGAGAACCCACTCTGACTATCCTGATACATCTGATCCGTCCAAGAAGCGTTACTGGGATCATGGAGGGGCGATACTGGGATATATACAAGACAACGAGCCGATACGCAGGACCACCCTGTTTGAGTACACCCCGGCCTGGGGGGCGGATACCGTGGACGGCGATCGTTACAATCACTATCACGCTCTACCTCCTGCGGTGGCCTGCTGCGATGACCGCATCGTGTGGGTGTACTCCCGTCCTAACCCGGACACCATCTTCGAGGCTTATGCAATGATCACCGACTGGGACATGGGTATAGGGGTAGTGGAGCAACCGATTGTTGAAAAGCCGCCTAACTGGGAAGTGATAACCTCCATCGGTTCTCAAATAGTGCTGCGATATCAAGATAGCCCCGATGGCTTTCGAGCTTCAATCTTCGACGCCACAGGCCGCAAAGTTGACGAGGTAGAATCCCCAGCTCAAAACGGGGTTTTGACCTGGGGAGAAAATCACAGCCCTGGTGTTTACTTCATTGTGCTGAAGTCCGCGGGAGCGGCCAAGGCGCAGAAGGTAGTGTTGATTCGGTAACCCTCTTCCCAGCCCTCTCCCGGTAGGAGAGTTCGTAGGGACTGACCTCAGCGCACCCCCTTCGAGGGTAAGGTCAGCCCGAATAATTAAACGGGCCCACTTTTTTACCCCACAAATCCACCCTGTCGTCAGCTGTCCGCTGTGAGCTGTTATTTGTCCAACTTTTTTACCCCACAAATCCACCCTGCCGTCAGCCGTCCGCTGTGAGCTGTTATTTGTCCAGCTTTTTCACCCCACAAATCCACCCCGCCGTCAGCCGACAGCTGTCCGCTGTGAGCTGTTATTTGTCCACCTTTTGGGTAGCTTTTGACCAACTTATTCGGCATCGGACCCGCAAAATGTCCAACTTTTGACCAGCTTTTGACCAGCTTTTGTCCTATTTTTTTCAGGCGAAATTCCGGATGACTGCGAGCACCTTCTCGGTCTCCTCGGCAGTGTTGTAGAAGTGTGGGGAGAGCCTGATAGCACCTTTGCGCAGTGAGACGATGATGCGGGCATCACTAAGTTCCTCGAACAGCTCTTTTGAATCCTTACCTTGAAACCGGAAGGTGAGTATGCCTGAGGCGTGATCCTCCTTGAAGGGTGAGAGAATCTCCGCATCCATCTGTTTTAAACCCTGCAACAGGAATCTGCGAGTCTGGAAGATCCTCTCGTTAATCTTTGCTATCCCTACCGAGTTCAGGATCTTCAGATTCTCAACGAACCCTACAAGAGGAACCCCAGGATAGGAGCCGGGCTCGAACCGGCCCGCGCCCTGTTTGAGAGGAGGCAAGGGGTCGAAGATGTTGAAGTCTTTCCAGGAAAGGCTCATCCATCCCGCAAACGCGGGCTTCAGCCGAGACATGGTCTTGGCGTTCACATAAAGGATCCCGGCACCCACCGGACCCAGGAGCCATTTGGCAGACCCGGCGGCAAAGAAGTCCACGTGAAGCTTTGAAAGATCAAGCTCTAAAGCACCCGCACCCTGGATACCGTCAACCACCAGGAAGATGCCTTGAGCGTTGCAGAAATCCCCAACTTTCTTAAGATCAACCCTGTAACCTGTAAAGAAGTCAACCCAGTCTATGGCCACAGCACGGGTATGTTCATTGGTTGCATCCAGAATCCTATCCTCAAGCGGTCTGTCGTCTTCAATCTCTATCTGATGTTTCTCTATCTGCGGCAGATTCTGCTCCCACGGGACGCTGTTTGCAGGGAAGCCGTCCTTGATCAACACGATGTTGTCACCCTCCTGCCATGGTATGGAGTAAATGGCAGCTAAAAGTCCCATTGAGGTGTTGGGGATGAAACCTATCTGGGAAGGCTGGGTTTTAAGAAGTTTGGCCGACTCGCCGCGAAAAGCCGCCAGTTGTTCGCTCCAGAACCCCCACGATTTATCCCCAAGCTTGAGTTCATCAATCAACGCCTTCATACGCTTGCGTGTAGGGACAGCAAGTGGAGAGCTGGATGCGTGGTTGAAGTAGATGATGCCTCTGGTGCGGGGAAAGAGTTGGGTGGCATCCATACACAATCCTACACCTCTATGGGGTAGAGTCAAGTGATCAGTTCCCTTGACAATTCCCGATTCCCGATTAAGCTTCTGCGATATGAAGATCGCTCTGTTTGCGGACTACCATGGAGGGGATCGCGTTTGGCCTCTTCTCGAAGAGGCCCTTGAGGATCAACGTTTGGATCTGATTGTTTTTGCCGGTGATATCTTGGATTCAGCAGAACGCGAAGCCGAATGGCAAAAGGTTCGCTCGACCGGTAAAGCCCCGCGCAAGTCCAAAGCGGAATCGGAACATGATGGCGTTATAGATGAGCTGATCTACCGCGAGTTCTTCATCAATCTTACAGGATTCGGGGTGCCGATTGTGTTCGTTCCCGGGCATCTGGATGCTCCAACCGCCCGGCTTAATGAAACGGCGAAGGGTTTTCCCAACGTGCATAACGTTCAAACCGAGCCTTTCGAGGTAGCGGGCTACACCTTTATTGGCTGGGGTGGAGCTGTTGGACCGGTTGATGTGGACGCGAGCTTTTATTGTTTGAAGGGGAAAACACTCAAGAAGCATTTATCTTCCGGCTTTGGCTCCGATCCTGATCAAACCGTACTGCTTGTTCATACCCCTCCCATCTCAAGGGTTGACCTTGATCCCGCTATAGACGATCATGTGGGAGCAAAGGCAATAAACGAGGTGATAGAGAAGCATCAACCTGCGTTCTGCTTCTGCGGTCACGCTCACGGTACACCCGGGCAGGACACCCTGGGTCCCACGGTTGTAGTTAATCCAGGTCCCATGTTCCGAGGCCGCTACGCCCTCATAAATACAGAACAGCATCGGGTGCTATTCCCTACGCCGCTTAAGGTGTGAACGAGTCAGTTTGGGAGGCGCTTGAGCATACAAGCGACCTGGAGCTCCTTATCCGTGGAGCAAGCGAAGAGGAGCTTTTTGCCAACGCAGCAGAGGCGTTGCTTGCGCAGATAGTCGAACCGGAAAGCGTAGGCGAGAGCGAGCAGCGTAGGATCGAGGCGAGATCCGAAAGCGTTGAGGAACGTTTTCTTGACTGGCTGCGTGAACTGTTGTATTGTGTTATAACGCAAGGTTTTCTTGTGCATCATGCAGAGGGTGTGAGGCTTTCAAAAGTGGGAGATCAATACAGGTTGGAGGCGGTGGTCTGCGGCGAGATGCTCGATTTAGGACGCCACAACCTGTTGCATGAGGTTAAGACGGTGACCTACCAGGATTTCCTCTATGGGAAAGAGGGAGATTTCTGGCGGGCACGCGTAGTGTTTGACGTGTAGGAGGACGTATGAAGAAGGTCAGCTGTAAGGTTGTGGCAGGCCGCTGCAACCAGGGTTTTCATAAGGTCGGCGACGAATATGTTGTTGGAGACCTGACACCTGAAGGCATCTGCACCTCCGCGTTCGCATCCATCTTTCCCTTGATCCTTACCATTCAGACCGGCGGGGCGTTCTTCTGGGAGAAGGATAAACAGGTTACCCGTGCGGCCTGTCCTGACGATGACGGAGTAATATTTGAGATTCGGCCGTTAGACTACAAGCCTTAAGGAAGGAGATAAGCTCATGCGTAGATTGTTGCCGGTCTTAGTGTTGGCGGCTTTGGCCTGCGGATCTAAGCCGTCTGCAAGTGAGGCCGAATCGGTGAGCCTTCCTGAATCTCGATCCAAGGTTCTTTTTGTGATCGCCCACCAGGGATTTCGAGATGAGGAACTTGCCACTCCCAAGAAGATTCTGGAAGAGGGTGGATTTGCCGGCGTAATAGCCTCAACCGACACCAGCGTTGCGAAGGGTATGCTGGGCGCGAAGGTGAAGCCTGATCTTTTAATCTCGCAGGCCAATGCCGACGATTACGTTGCTCTGGTGATCGTGGGGGGGGCGGGTGCCAGGACGCTCTGGAGCGACACCACCTTGATTCGATTGGCAGGCGAGTTCAAAGAGGCCGATAAGATCCTCGGAGCTATCTGTCTTGCTCCAGTCGTCTTTGCACGTGCAGGTATACTGAAAGGCATAGATGCGACCTGCTTTTCCTCCGTCGCTTCCGAACTGAAGGCCGGAGGAGCCAACTACCTGACAGAAGACGTGGTATGTAGAGGAAAGATAGTTACCGCCTCCGGCCCTCGTGCTGCTGAGGCTTTCGGGCACAAACTGCTGTCCTTGCTCAAGAAGGAAGAGGAGTGAGGGCGGTCGTTCAGCGAGTAAGCCGGGCAGCGGTCAGGGTAGATGGAAACCAAAAGGCTTCGATCTCGAAGGGGCTCTTGGTTCTACTTGGAGTGGAGAAAGGGGACAGCGCCGAAGAGATTGTCCGCTTCGCCGAGCGACTTCCGAGACACCGGTTCTTCACCGATGCCGACGGCAAGATGAATCTTTCACTTAAAGATGTCGGAGGAAGCATTCTTGTTGTTTCCCAGTTTACCCTTGCCGCCAATCTTGCAAAAGGTCTGCGACCCTCTTTCGATCCGGCGATGGAACCTGATCGAGCTCGAGAGTTTGTGGGAGTCTTTGTTGATACGCTTCGATCAGCTGGGATAGATGTTAGAGAGGGTGTTTTTGGTGCGCACATGGAGGTTGAACTGGTCAATGATGGGCCTGTGACGTTTGTATTTCAAGGAGCCTTGTGATGGTCAACAGCATGACCGGACAAGGAAGGGCCGTTGCTCCCATCAAACCGGAGGGATTACGTCTAACAGTGGAGGTGCATTCACTAAATCACCGCTATCTTGAGGTGAGCGTTAAGCTGCCTGATCAGTTGGCAGGTTACGAGGAAAAGATCAAACAGGTGATAAAAGAGAACCTAAATCGCGGCTCGGTGAGTGTTACTGTCCACCTTGAAGAATCCAACGGCAAGCGCCTGGTTCTTGCCCCGGCAGTGCTTGACGATTTCCTGCGCCTTCTAAATGGACTACGAAAGCGGGTGCCTGTAGCTGAAGGGATAACGCCGGAGCTTTTGCTTCGGATCCCCGGCCTTATCAAGGAAGAGCCTCGTGATGTGGAGACGGCCAGGCTCTGGAAACATACAGAGCGCTTGGTTGAGCGTGCGATCAAGGATCTGGTAGGGATGCGCCGTGCCGAAGGAAAGAACCTTGAGAAGGACCTTAGAGGACGCCTTAAGATCATCAGCAGTAATCTGAGTGCTGTTAAGCGCAGGATCCCTGGACGAATCAAGAAGAAACGCGCCAAGCTTCTGGAGCTTCTGGAAGAGATGAAGATTGAACCTGACCGCAACCGGTTGTTGCAGGAGGTTCTCTATTTCTCGGAGCGGTTCGATATCCATGAGGAGTGCGTTCGACTTGAAAACCATATAAAGCTCTTTAGGGAGACACTTCGGGCCAAGGAATCCAACGGACGAAGGCTGAACTTCATCACCCAGGAGATGATGAAGGAGACCAACACCATCGGATCTAAGGCGAACGATACCGCGATTACCCACTTCGTTATAGCTATGAAAGAAGAGGTAGAAAAGATTCGCGAGCAAGTCCAGAATGTTGAGTAGGAACCCATTTTTGTTTATACTTTCGGCTCCCTCAGGTGCGGGGAAGACAACATTGTGCCGCTCGCTTGTGCGGCGCGATGACAAGGTTCGCTACTCGGTTTCGGCAACCACCCGGCCGAGACGCGGCAAGGAAGAAAACGGCAAGGCCTACCATTTCGTAAGCGACGAGGAGTTTTCGAGCCTGGCCGAGCAGGATGGTTTGCTTGAATGGGAGGAGGTTTACGGTTATCGCTACGGTACTCCTAAAGCTCAGGTCCAGGAGCTGCTCGCAGCGGGGTTTGACGTTGTGTTGGATATGGACATTAATGGAGCGCTTCATCTGAATGAGCGTTACCCTGAGAGCGTTACCGTTTTTTTGCTGCCGCCCAGCCTTTTCGAGCTGCGACGCAGGCTTACCGCAAGGGGACGGGACGATCGCGAGACGATCGAGGTGCGCCTTGCGCGTGCCGAGGCCGAGATCGAACGGGCTAGGGAGTTCGATTACGTGGTGGTGAACGATTCGCTTTCTGCAAGCCTCGCTTTGCTTCAGGCTATCCTTGATGCGGAACGCGCTCGCGCTGCGCGAGCGAAAAAGATTAAACTAACGGAGGATTGATGCAAGAAATCTCCCTTGAGAAGATCTGGGAGCGTTACGAAAACAAGTATCACTTTTTGGCGATGGCCTCGAGGGAAACACGCCGCCTGATCAAGGAGGTGGCAGAGGGACGAATTGATGTGGTAGAAAACCCATATCGCTTGGGGCTGGCACGCACCCTGCGTGGAGAGGTTGAAGAGAAGGAAGAATGAACGAGCGACTTCTGTTGGGAGTAACCGGGTCAATAGCCGCGTACAAAGCCCCCTTCATCCTTCGCAGGCTTCGTGAAAGGGGATTTCGAGTACCTGTGGTTTTGACAGAGGCGGCCCAGCATTTCATCGGGCGTGTTACATTCGAGTCATTGACCACCGATGGGGTCTACGATAACCTGTGGGCAAGGCGGGAGGCGCTTTCACATATCTCGCTTCTTGAAGGCACCCGTCTTGTTCTTATAGCCCCTGCAACCGCCGACATCATAGCCAAGGCTGCTCATGGTCTGGCCGATGATCTGCTCTCAAGCCTTATTCTGGCGGCAGACCCGAAGCTCTTGCTCTTTGCACCGGCCATGAACACCGGGATGTGGCGGAATCCGGCTACCCAGGAGAATATAGCCACCCTCAAGGGGCGCGGTGCCGGGTTTGTTGAACCTGGCGAGGGCGAGCTTGCATGCGGGATAGTCGGTAAGGGTCGGCTTGCTGAGATTGAAGAAATCGTGCTCGCTGCCGAGAGGTTGGTCCGAACACATCCGATTCTTGGAGGTAAAACGGTGGTTATTACCTGTGGTCGGACAGAGGAGGAGCTCGATCCGGTACGCGTTTTAACCAACCGATCATCCGGCAGGATGGGTGCAGAACTTGCCAGGGCGTTTGCCAGGGCCAGAGCCGATGTGACACTCCTCGCAGGCCAGGTGAGCGTGCCACTGCCCTGTGGGGTCCAGATCATCAGGGTGAACTCGGCAGCCCAGATGCTTGAACAGCTTACATCCCTTATGCCATCTACCGATGTATTGCTCATGGCTGCTGCAATCGCCGATTATAAACCTCACCAGCCTCCGGGCTATAAAATCAAGGATAGGGAGCTCACCTTAACCCTTTCTAAAACCCCAGATATTCTGTCCGCATTTGCAGATTCATCAACCGTTCGTATTGGTTTCTCTGTTGAAGCCGCGGAAGACTGGAGGGCAGCGGCGCTTGAAAAACTTACCTTAAAGAAGCTCGACGCGATAGTGGCTAATCCGGCTGAGGTTATAGGTAGAGAACAAACCGAGGCTGTGATTATCTATTCAGGCGGCGAGGAGATTGAGGTCCCACGCACGAGCAAGGAAGAGCTGGCGGAAAGGCTGGTTGAGGTGACCGCCGAACTTATGCAAAGGAAGGAGAGCCGTGGCTGAACCACTAGAAAGAGATGGGTTGCGAGTCCCACCCCACGCGTCTGAGGCTGAGGCAGCGGTCTTAGCCGCGATGCTTATCTCGCAGGAGGCCATGTACAAGGCGTTCGGGACCCTTCGTCCCTCCTGCTTCTACGACCGTAAGAACCGGCTTATCGCCGAGGCGCTGCAGGGGCTCTTCGAGCGCAACGAGACCGCCGATCTCGTAACTGCAAGCGAGGAGCTCAAGCGGCAAAAGAAGCTTTCCGATGCAGGAGGGCTGGGATATCTTTCTTCCCTCGCCGAGAACGTAGTGGCGCCTGCACACGTCGAGGAGCATGCTCGCATAGTCTATGAGAAGTGGGTCCAGCGCAGACTTATAGGTATTGCCACCCGGATCGTTCAGGACGCCTATGATTCTAGCCAGCCTGTGGATGAGATGCTCGATAAGGCTGAGAATCTGATCTTCGAGATCAAGGAGTCCAAGCTGCGGAGGGGATTCGTGGCGCTCAAGGACCTTCTTGTACCTGCTATGCGCAATATTGACATGGCCAAACAGGAGGGACGTTACATCACAGGTATACGGACAGGTTTTACTGATTTGGATAAATGGACATCCGGTTTCCAGAAAGGGGAACTCGTAATCATCGCAGGCAGACCCTCTATGGGTAAGTCATCTCTTGCTACCAACATAGTCGTAGAAGCCGCCAGGCATACGGGCATAAGGGTAGGTATATTCAGTCTAGAGATGACCACTGAGATGCTTACAGAGCGGATCATCTGCTCAGAGGCCGGGGTCAGACTTTCAAAGATGCGTTCCGGGCGTTTGAGCATGGATGAGTATAGACGTATCTCGGAGGCTATGGGGAGACTTAATGAACTTCAGATCTTCATAGACGATTCCGCGTCGCTTACCGTACTGGAGCTTAAGGCCAAGGCGAGAAGGCTTCATGCAGAAGGTGAGGTAGGGATGTTTATCGTTGACTACATGCAGCTTATGGACGCATCAGCCGGGTTTGCAGGTCAGCGCAACCGTCAACAGGAGATTACCGAGATCAGTAGAGTTCTCAAGGCCTTGGCCAAGGAGCTCAACGTCCCTGTGGTCGCAATCTCGCAGCTTTCCCGGCGTCCTGAGATGAGGGAAGACAAGCGGCCACAACTGGCCGATCTCAGGGAGTCCGGCGCCATCGAGCAGGATGCTGATCTTGTTATACTCATATACCGACCTGGATTCTATCAAACTAGCAAAGAAGAAAAACACAGAGAAGAAGACACAGAAGACGATAGAGAGGAAATAGTAGTGACTGAAGCAAAGATAGCTAGAATAATTATTGCAAAACAACGAAATGGGCCTACTGGCGAATTTAGGATGGTGTTTTTGGATAAATACATGCGTTTTGAGGACTACACAGCGAGAGAAGAACCTGAGAGGATAGCACCTTCAGTAACAGAGGAGCCTTTAGATTGATTCGACAGCTTGGCCGGTATCTGATCTTCACCTTCCGGGCGTTCGGTGGGATGGGGTATGTCCTTCGTCGGCCTAAACTCATACTCGACCAGGTCTACCATCTCGGGCTTCTGTCGCTGCCTGTCGTTTCATTTACAGCGGTATTCATAGGGATGGTTGTTGCACTTATGGTTAGCTATCAGCTCGAGGCCGGTTTGCCCAAGTTCTACGTTGGCGCTACCGGTGGACGAACCATACTTATAGAGCTTGCCCCGGTGATTATCTCGCTTCTTATTGTGGCCAGGGTCGGTTCGAACATCACCGCCCGTATAGGCACCATGAAGGTTACCGAGCAGATAGACGCTTTGGAAACCATGGGCATCAACTCGGTTCACTATCTTGCACTGCCCGTAATAATTGCGGGTGTGATCGTGGTCCCCGCGCTGGTGATCTACGGAAATCTCATCTCACTTGTCGCGGCCGCGGTTTCCGCCAAGGTGATCCTGAACATTCCGATAGCCGACTACGTCTTCGGTCTGCGGCGCTACGTGATCCTCAATGACGTACTTGGCGGCCTGTTGAAAACCTTGTTGTTCGGGCTTACTATGGGTTCTGTTTCATCCTACTACGGGTTCGAGACCGGCGTGGGGGCGGAAGGGGTTGGACGTTCGGTTACCTACTCGGTGGTTACCGCCGCGGCACTGATTATGGTTATAGATTTTAGCGTTGCCTTCTGGGTGTTCAGATGATAAAGGTTTCCGGGCTCTCCAAGGGCTTCTCTCGGCAGAAGGTGCTTGCCGACGTTAGTTTCGAGGCACACGACGGCCGCAGGGTGTTCATACTGGGCAAGTCGGGATCAGGCAAGACCGTGTTCCTCAAGTGCATACTGGGGTTGCTTGTTCCCGATTCTGGAAAGGTTCTTATAGATGGGGATGATGTGACAAGACTTATGGCAAAGCCTCGCTTCAAAAAGGAACTGACCCGCGTTCGACAGAGAATAGGGTATGTCTTTCAGGGCTCGGCACTCCTGGATTCCCTCTCCGTTGCAGACAACATCGCTCTTGCCCTGGACGGCAAAGGACTTGCCTGGGAAGAACGCAACCGGATCATCGACGAAAAGATCGCTCTGGTTGGACTTGATAGGGAGGTAAGACGTAAGTACCCCGCTCAGCTTTCCGGGGGGATGAAGAAACTTGTGGCTATCGCGCGTGCTATCGCCGCCGGGCCGGCATACATCTTCTACGACGAACCCACCACCGCTCTTGACCCGGCGGTGGCCACGCGCATCACCAAACTCATCATAGAACTTAGCGAACGGCTTGAGGTAACTTCCTTGATCGTCACCCACGACATGGGGCTTGCAAGGCGCGCCGGACAGGACGTCTACTTTCTAAAGGACTATACCCTGAGCCGTCCGCGACGCACTACCCGATTGGAGGGACTTTATGAATAACGAACGCAGGCGAGAGATAGCAGCAGGACTCTTTCTTTTCTTCGGGCTCTTAATCTTGCTCTTCGGTATCAACTGGCTTAAGGATTACTGGTCGTTACGCAAAACCTACGAGGTAAAGGTTCGCCTCAAGGATGTAGGTGGACTGCGCATGAGCGACCCGGTTGATGTGGCCGGGGTAATCAAGGGAAAGGTGACGGATGTAGAGATCGGCAAAAAGGATATAATGCTTACCCTGAACATCGAAGAAGACATCGATATCCCAATAGACTCCCGCATTACCATGCGTACCCGTTCGCTTTTTACTGGAGAGAGGTATATTAAGGTGGATTTAGGCGAATCCGACATCATGGCCAGGGACACGAACATAGTGTTCAAAGGGATGTATATAGATGACTTCTCTCTTGAACACCTGCAGCGAACGCTTATTCGCATAGAAGGTCTCTTATCTGAGGTGGAGATGGAAGGTATTCAGACGGCTGTTGAAGAGGGGATTACGGATCTGTTCGATGAGGCCAAGCGAGGCATCAAGCCTGTGGCCGATCGTGGTGAGGAGATGGGACAAGCAATAGAAGATTTGGCCTCTGCCGCACAGAACCTTGATGTCATTCTTGCAAGGATCGAACGCGGCGAAGGTTCTTTGGGAAGGCTGATGGGAGATGATACGGTGTATGTGAACCTTAAAGAGGCCACAGAGGAACTCAAGATTCTAATCAAGGACATCCGGGAGAACCCTGAGCGTTACTTAAAAGTTGAAGTGAAAGTGTTTTGAGGAAACGCGAATCGATCTTTGTTTGCCAGAGCTGCGGGTATGAGGCCTCTCGTTGGATGGGGCGTTGTCCATCCTGCGGGGAATGGAACACCCTCGTAGAGGAACGTGCTGTCAAGAGAGGACGCAAATGGTCTGTCGAAGTAAGCCAGGCTGCCAAGCCTACCCTCCTGAATGAGGTCCAGCTGGAGGAGAGGCCTCGTCTACCTACATCGCATCCTGAGTTTGACAGGGTACTCGGCGGTGGGCTTGTCCCAGGATCGGTAATCCTTCTGGGGGGCGATCCAGGGATCGGTAAATCAACCCTTGCGCTTCAACTTGCCTCTCGACTCGCATCGGCAGGCCCGATTCTTTATGGATCGGGCGAGGAGTCGCTTGCCCAACTCAAGCTTCGCGCCCAGCGGTTGGGGATTGATGTAGACAACCTTTATCTCCTTGCGGAGACCGAGACCGAAGCCATCGAGACAAGGGTCAAGGAGCTTGGGCCTATCTTTCTGGTGGTTGATTCTATCCAGACGATGACTACCTCAGCACTTGATGGAGCACCAGGAAGTGTGGGACAGGTAAGAGAGAGTGCGGCACGGTTCCAGAGGTTGGCTAAATCAGAAGGCGTCACCACCCTTATCATAGGCCACGTCACCAAGTTCGGCACCCTGGCAGGGCCGCGTACCCTGGAGCACATTGTGGATACGGTGCTCTATTTTGAGGGCGAGCGTTTCCGGCAGTACCGCATCCTGCGGGCGGTCAAGAATCGTTTTGGCTCAACCAACGAGATAGGGCTTTTTGAGATGACCTCCAGGGGGCTAGTGGATATCGAGAATCCATCGTTTATCTTCCTTTCCGATCAGACAGAGCGTCCCCCAGGGGCCGCAGTCACCGTGGTCATGGAAGGAACAAGGCCTCTGCTGGTCGAAGTCCAGGGGCTTACAGCTCCTACACCATTTCCTTCGCCTCAGAGGGTTACCACCGGCTTCCCCCACCACCGCTTCGCAATGCTGCTTGCCGTATTGGCAAGACGCGGCGGTATCTCCGCTCTTTCTCTTGACACCTACCTGAATGTTGTAGGAGGTATCTTTATAGAGGAACCCTCCTGCGACCTCGCGGTCCTGCTGGCTGTAGCCTCTTCACTAAAGGATCGCAAACTACCGGATGGTCTGGTCTGCTTCGGTGAGGTGGGTCTTGGTGGCGAGGTACGAGCAGCGGCTCAGGCAGGGCTGCGTCTGCGCGAGGCGGCGCGACTGGGATTTAGTAAGGCATTGATACCCAAGCGTAACCTCGGGGAAGTTAAGGACGTTACGGGTATTGAAGCCATCGGGGTAAGATCGATTCGAGAAGCCCTCGAATACCTGCGAAACCCCTGAAGGAGGACTGATGTTTGCAAGGAAAGAAAAGTACGTAATCGAACGAGACGCATTAGTGGATGGACGTGTGCTGTCTTTATTCGAGATGCAGCTTTTGAGGGGGAAGGTTTATGTTCCTCCTCTGGATGATGAGACAGCCTCAGGTATAGAGCGGTTAGGTAAATGTTCTGATGTAAAGATCGAGTTTGTCTCTGATCTGGATTCAAGCGATAAGGCACTTGCCTTAACCCATGCAAAGAAGGCGGTGTTTTTCAAACTCTCAAAGGAACTCAACGCTGAGAAGCTGCGCCGGGAAGGGGTTCGGGTTATAGACATAGATGCGCTGTTTGAGCGTTTCGTGCCCCACTTCAGACCGGGAGATGAGACGGTGGTGCGCATCGTCAAACTGGGTAAGGAAGCGGATGAGGGGGTTGGTTACTTCTCAAACGGGATAAAGGTTGTAGTTGAGGATGGTGCAGAGCACATCAACCGCTATCTGGAGGTTGTGATCAAGGGGGTAGTGAACACACCTGCCGGACGCATGGTGTTCGCCCGTCCCAAATACCGAACTTAAGTCTTAAAAACTGGCCGGGGTCACAGATCCCGGCCAATCTCTTTTTCCCAGCGCCCCCGGACATGAATGGGGAAGCCTAAGTGATCTGGCTTGCCAGTCTTGATTTAAGTCGTGCTGCCTTGTTGCGGTGGATCACGCCTTCGCGCACGGTCTTGTCGATCACGGCCTGCACCGCAGGATAAAGCTTCTTTTTGTCCTTCTTGGTCGCTGCAGTGAACTTAGCGATCTCAGTCTTCAGACGAGACTTACGTGCACGGTTGACCGCTCGTCTTTTGGCGTTCTGCCTTACATTCTTCAATACACTTTTAATAACAGGCATGCTTCTCCTTTAGCGTTAGACTATAATTGTATCCGATAATAAGGGGCTTGTCAATCCTCTAAAGCAGCCTCTATGCGCGGGAGCAGGGCCGCTCCTTTCTCGATCTTGACACCGTCCTTCAGGCGTCCCCACTTGACTAACTCATTGTATCCAACGGCGTTATCCAGAGCCTGGAGCCCCAGCTTGGTGCGGAGCTTGGCGCACGTCTCGGGCATGAACGGGGTGAGGAAGACCGAAAGCAGTCTAAGTGATTCCAGCAACGCGTAGAGCACACCGGCCAGCTGATCGGTCTTGCCTTCCTTGTTGAGTACCCACGGTGCGGACTCCTCAACGAACGCGTTTGAACCGGTGACCAGCTCCCAGATCTTTAAGATAGCCTTGCGGAACCTGAAACCCTCCATCAGCTGAGGTAGCTCCTCGGAGATATCCTGACTGATCGCTTGCAGTCTACCCTCCTCTACTTCCACCTTCTTTACGATTCCGTCCTGATACTGTTCGGTCATACCCAGAACTCTCGACACCAGATTCCCGAAATCGTTGGCCAGGTCGGAGTTGATACGCTCAATCAGCAATTCCTCGTTGAACGAAGAATCCAGCCCGAAGCTCATCTCGCGAAGCAAGAAATACCTGAACGACTCGAACCCGTATTTGGCCTTCATATCCAAGGGTCTCACCACGTTGCCCAAAGACTTACTTATCTTGGCCTCGTCCACCTGCCACCAGCCGTGGACGCGTAGCCCCTTGTACGGGCCCGCGCCCATCGCTTTAAGCATCGTGGGCCAGTAGATGGCGTGGGGGATAAGGATGTCCTTTGCGATCAGGTGATAGCAGTTATCCCAATATTTACGAAAGTCCGGCCCGTCCGGGTAACCGATTGCAGTCAGGTAATTGATCAATGCGTCGAACCAGACGTAGGTGACGTAGTTGGAGTCGAACGGCAGTGGAATCCCCCAGGGCAGCCGCTCCTTAGGTCGGGATATACACAAATCACCCAGCGGCTCGGAGAGGAACGAGGCAACCTTGTTGCGGTGGGCTTCCGGCTCGATGAACGTGGGGTTCTCTTCGATATGTTTGATCAGCCAGTCCTGGTAGGAGCTCATCTTGAAGAAGTAGTTCTTCTCAGAGATATACTTGAGTTCGGTCTGATGATCAGGGCACTTACCATCCACTATCTCCTTCTCGGTGTAGAATCGCTCGCAGCCCACGCAGTAGTAGCCGCCGTAGGAGCCGAAGTAGATGTCGCCTTTATCATAGACCTTCTGCAGGATGCCCTGCACAACCTTCACGTGGTCTGCATCTGTGGTGCGGATGAACCGGTTGTTAGAAAATCCCAGCTCTTCGAAGGTGCTCTTGAATATTCCGGCGATGCGGTCAACGTAGGCTTGGGTCTCGATGCCTTCTTTCTTTGCCGCCTGCATGATCTTGTCGCCGTGCTCGTCGGTGCCTGTCAAAAAGTAGGTGTCACAGCCGTAAAGGCGCCAGAAGCGCGCGAGCGTGTCGGCCAGCACCGTGGTGTAGGTATGGCCGATGTGCGGCTCGGCGTTAACGTAGTAGATAGGCGTGGTTATGTAAAACGGCTCTTTCTTCAAACATTCCTCCAAGGGGGAAGTTTACGCAGATTGACGCGTGAAGCAAGCCTGGATTACTCTTGGGATAGCGGTGTTAAATCCGTTTCAGCATCTGTGTAATCAGGGGCTTCGTTTGAGGCAAATTCCTGGTTACTATCTCCCAGATAATACTTACGTCAATTCCAAAGTATTCGTGGATTACAATATTACGTAAGCCGATCATCCTTTTCCAAGGAATGTCAGGATACCCTTCTCTCACCTCTGGTGGTATGCCCTTTGAAGCTTCGCCGATAACTTCCAGGTTTCTTAGGACTGCATCTATTGCCATGTCGTTATCCTTGAAGACCTCGAAGGTCAGACCATGGGTGTAACGTTCAACCTTGTCGATAGCTTCGGCTATCTCCTCGACAAGGATCTTGCAAGACCTTCCTTTCACGCGTAGCTTACCTCTTTCAGGATATTTCCCCTTAGCGAAGCTCGCAAGGCTTTAACCGTGACGAGGTCCACATCCTGGCCCAGAATCTCTTCGAGGAACTCCTTCAGGTCAACAAACTCCCAGCCGATAGGTTGATTGAATTCTACCAGTATATCCACGTCACTTGCCTGGGATTCCTCACCCTTGGCGTATGAGCCAAAAACCCCAATCTGGTTTACCTTGAACTTCTCCCTGAGAAGGGGTTTATGCCTCCTTAACGTCGCCTTTATCTCTTCGAGGGTTTTCATAACTTCACCTATGGTAAGTTTACTCAGATTGGGGCTTAAGGCAAGCCTTGGGACGCATCTTTCCCTTCATATTTGAACCCAACACGTCACCAGATGCCTCCAAAAAAACTCCCCAAAAGCTGGCCAAAAATTACCCACAAGTTGGACAACCTTACAAAAATAAGCTGGTCAGAAGCTGGTTGAAAGATGGACGAAAGGGGGACAAAAGTAGGACACGCCAAAGAAATTATGCTGGTCAAAAACTGGTCAGAAGTTACCCGAAAGCTGGACACGAGGAATGTATGCCGGGTTGGACGTAAAGGTGACGGGGCAAGCACTTCTTTATTGTCATTGCGAGGGTGTCGGAGACACCCGAAGCTCCGGAGGACGACGCTTGCGGAGTTCCGGATGGCGAACGAAGGAAGCAATCTCATACGCCTGAGAGAATGCAATGAGATTATTCCTTAATGGTCATCGCAAGCGTGCTTCGTCACTTCGTTCCTCGCAATGACATCTATCCAATCTGCGTAATCTACGGTTAGTTCCCCCTGCGATCTTTTCGCGTTAGCGAAAAGGAGCATAGTCTATCCTTCCACTTGATGGGGGAGGGGTAAGGTGGGGGTGGAAAATTACCCTTGACAAGCAATGTAACGAGAATATCATTAGAATGGTCTTTCGATCCTGCGGGATAGGATTCAAGTAAGAACTATCGTAGTGTTGCTCTGTTTGAGCTTAAGATTGGAGGTTAGTATTATGGAACGTCAAAAACGCCCAAAAGTAACTACGCGAGGGATAATCGGTGCCTTGATGTCGCTGCGGGCGGCAATCATTGGTGGAGTTTGTTTCTTTCTTGCGGCATGGAAACTCAACATCGTTAGAGGGTGGATATATTTCGGGATGGCTCTCGTGGGGGCGCTGGCGGGAGCGATTATTATGATTACGTGTATACCGGGGCTTGCACACGAGAGGGCGAAAGCAAAGGAAGGAACAAAGACCTGGGATAAGATATTGTTATCTATCTATTTCATATTAGGACTTATCGTTATGCCGGTTGTGGCCGGGTTGGATGTAGGCAAGTTTTGCTGGACGCTGCTGCCTGCCTATTTCGTAGTTATTGGTATAGCCGTTTACGTGTTTGCTTTTGCGCTCACCCTATGGGCGATGCTGTCAAATCCCTTCTTTGAGAGTACGGTGCGTATCCAGAAAGATAGGGACCAGAAAGTTATAAGCACCGGTCCTTACAGATACGTTAGGCATCCGGGTTACGTAGGGATGCTGATAGGTTCGCTTCACCTTCCTTTCGTAATCGGTTCAATGTATGCGCTGATCCCGGCCGGTGTGATGATAATCCTCGCAATAACAAGAACCTATCTGGAAGACAAGACACTGCAGGAAGAGTTGAATGGATACAAAGAGTATGCTGCGAAGGTTAAGTACAGGTTGTTTCCAGGGATATGGTAGAAGGACAGGTACTTGGACTCTCTCTCAAAACCGATTCCATTGGGTTTTTAATGCTCCTTTCGTCCTTCGGACGAAAGATCGCAGTGTGGCCTGCGGCCGCTATGTGGTCCCTGCACGGATGCGCCTGCGCCCCAGTCTGGTGAAGCAGACGTGTGGAGTGAATATCCTTGACAATCCAAAGCCAGTGGAGATAATTAAGAAATGAAAGGGAAAAAAGCAGCGTAACATGCTGAAGCAAGATAACCTGGTGTTCCGCTTCCACGGGAAACCTACCACTGCTCTTGATACCCTTGCACAAAAGCTCAGGAAGGCCCTTGAGGCACACGGCTACCATTATAGCCGGATTTCACGCTCCCCTCGGCTGGTGCTCAACTTCATCTCCAATGACGCTGTCAAGTCATACCGACGTAAGGCACAGGCCACATTCGTGCTCTCGCTGTTGGAGGCATCCGAGGTTTCCCAAGACCCCATCCGGGCATGGTACCCCTACCTGGTGCGGGCGCTTTCCAACATGCTTCTGGTTTATATCCCTGGCAGCCAGGCCCACTTTTTGACCCTGGATCTGGGGCACTTTGTGGAGTCGGAAGGGGAAGGGTTCGCAGAAAGACTGTTTAAGCGGATTAACCCCATGGCCTCCTCGGTTCTCGTGGTTAACAACCGATTCGAGCCCGATCTCGAGCCCGAGCTTTGGGAAGGGGATGAGCTTACCCGCGCGCTTTCTGCGGCAGGGTGCAAGCTGGGCGAATGGAGCCTTTTGCCCGCCGCCTTTCCAATCGAAGAGATCCTTTCGGCGGAGGATTTTCGCCATGTCAAGCGCCTCTACGGTATCGGAGGACTCTCCTACGGAAACCTTTCGGTGCGCAAGGATGGAAGCCGTTTCTGGATGAGCGCCTCCGGAGTGGATAAGTCAAAGTTGCGTGAGATCGGCAGGGAGATCCTTTTGGTCAAGGATTACGACCCTCTGGAGAACGCCATCGTCCTCTCAGTGCCGCCGAACGTTGAGCCGCGCAGGGTCTCGGTGGACGCCATCGAACACTTGATGATATACCGTGCTCACCCCGAGGTGGGAGCCATCATCCACGTCCACGCCTGGATGCAGGGGGTGCCCACCACCCAATTCCAGTACCCCTGTGGAACCTATCAGCTTGGCCAGGCGGTTGCAGAAAAGGTGCTCCAAAGCCCTGATCCAGCCAGCGCGGTGGTAGGGCTCAAAAACCACGGACTGACCGTTACCGGACGAAACCTTGCCGATATCCTCGATCGTATCGACGGGAAGCTCATCAAGCAAGTCCCTATGGAATGAATGCGCTGCGCTGCCGTGTCTCTATACCTCGATATCTCTTAGCCAAGGTCCTGGGCAAACGTTATCCGATTCCCCTCCTTCCTCTTAGTCTAGTTGATATTTCTGAACCTTCCCCTCTACCGGGTTGGAGGCGGGTTAAGGTACGTCTTTGCGGTATCTGCGGTTCGGATATCGCCCTGCTTTACGGGAAGAACTCGCCGCGTCTTTCGCCTTTTTTCTCCTTTCCGGCTGTCCTCGGCCACGAGATTCTGGGTGAGGTAGATGGAAAACGAGTTGTGGTGAACCCCAACCTTGCCTGCCGTGAACGGGGGCTGGAGCGCTGCGATGCGTGCGCGCGCGGGGATGAGGGGATTTGCCAGAATACTGCGGAGGGGGCTTTTGCCCCGGGGATGCTTGGCTTCTGCCGCGACCTCGTGGGCGGATGGGGTGAGTGGATTTGGGCTCATCCAGATAAGGTTCATCCTGTCCCTGAGAGGGTACCGGACGAGCGGGCGGTTTTAACCGAACCCTTGGCTGTGGCGCTGCGGGGACTGCGGAACTTTGATCTGTCAAATGACGGAAAGACACTTGTTATCGGCGCAGGAACCATAGGCCTGATTACAATAAGACTGTTACGGATACTCGGCTATAAAGCTGAGATTCATGTGGCGGCGCGGTATCCATTGCAAGCCGAACTGGCAATAGAGCTTGGGGCGGATAGAGTATACTCTGATGTTTGGGACGCAACGCGCCTGGTAGGCGCCAAATCCTACAAGGCTATAATCGGGCCGCCGGCCTGGCGGGGTGGTTTTGATGTGGTGGTAGACGCCGCTGGAAGCAAAACCAGCCTACAGCAGGCATCGTGGGCTGCAAGAGAGGGCGGCAAACTTTTGCTTTTGGGCTCACCAGGCGAGATGAAACATGATTTCTCTCCCCATTGGTTCCGTGAGGTGAAGCTCTTGGGAAGTTACATCTACTCGGATGAGGATTTCCAAAAGGCGGTGGCGTTGCTTCCCAAGGCCAAGGGGATCGAGCGGCTGGTTACCCATATCTTCTCCCTTAAGGCCTGGACCAACGCCATCCGCACGGTTATCCACCGCCGCGGCATCAAGGTGGTGTTCAGGCCTTAATGCTCCTTTTGCGCTTTGCGCACTTGTGCCCTTCAGGGTAAAAGATCGCAGAGGAAGCTAATGTAGCACAGGTTCAGCGTGCCCAGTCGGGTGCTCCAGCCTGTGCAAGATCTATGCGCTCCGTCTTTGGACGGAGCGTCGGGGTCCCCGCGCGGCTGCGCCTGTGCCCCAGTTTGGTGAAGCAGACGTGTGGGGTGAAAAGACTTGACAAGCCTCAATACTAACGTAATATTTTAATGTAACTTGGAGGTGCAAAGATGAAAAGATTTAGCTTGCTGGTGGTCATGGCCGCAGTTCTTATATCTACCACATCCCACGCTGGTTGGATACGGACATACGGAGGAGAAGAAGCCGATGGGGGTTACTGCGTGCAACAAACTTCTGATGGGGGCTATATCATCACAGGATTTACACGTTCCTTTGGCGCTGAAAAGAACAATCTTTGGTTGCTTAAAACCGATGCGGAGGGAGATACTCTATGGACACGAATCTACGGAGGAGAAGAACATGACGTGGGGAGAGTTGTGCATCAAACTGCAGATGGAGGTTACATTATTCTTGGGGTAACTTGTTCATTCGGGTTAGAGAAGCCTATATCTTGGCTTCTTAAAACCGATTCCTTTGGGGATACTTTGTGGACGCGAACATATGAAGGAGGTTACTGGATAGAGCCAATCACAGGGGGTAATTACATAATTGCGGGAGCAAAAAGTCGTGAGGTTTGCCTCATCAAGATTGATTCTCTCGGGGAGGTTATCTGGGAGAGAACCTATAAGGGCGAAGGATACGAATATGAAATGTCTTCGTGCGTTAAGCAGACCTCGGATGGAGGCTATATAATTACAGGGGCTACAAGCGAGTTCGATCTTTTCCTAGTGAAGACCGATTCTATAGGAGATATTCTTTGGGAGAGTACCTGTGTTGCCGAAGGTCTCGATAGAGGGATCTACGTTGAGGAAATGGATGATGGTGGATATATTATTGCTGGTTCCACGGAGATAGAGCCTTTCCATATGTGCATTTGTTTGCTCAGGGCAAATGCATCTGGAGAGATTCTTTATACTCATCACTGGGAAGAAATGTTTCCAGCAGAGCTTAAGCCTTTGGCTCTGACAAATGACGGAGGGTGTGTTCTAGCAGGTGAAACCTCAGGTGGTGTGACGTTGATCAAAACCGATGCTGATTGGAATACTTCTTGGACACGGACTTACGAAGTGGGTGATGAAGTATGGACCAAATGGGTAGAGTGCACCTCAGACGGCGGTTACATAATAACAGGAGATAATTGCTATTCAGGTACCGAGAATTACGACCTTTGGTTAATCAAGACCGACTCCTTGGGCTACGTGGATGTTGCTATCGAGGAGCCGGTTATTGAAACATGGGGCTGGAAGCTGGTAACCTCCATCGGCCCAGAGATAGTGCTGCGTTACACGGATCAACCCCAAGGCTTTCATGCTTCCATCTTTGACGTAACAGGCCGCAAGGTTGATGAGATACGCGCCTTCGACCAAAGCGAGACGGTAACCTGGGGTGAGAACCACAATCCGGGGGTCTACTTCATAGTGCCGAGTGAGGGTAAGGCGTCGGCACAGAAAGTCATCTTGATAAAATAACCCCCTTCCCCTAACCCCTACCCGACGGCCCCAGACGGTGGGATTAACAGGGCACGCTGTCCCACCAGGGGAGGGGAATTATAAGGAGCATTCCCTTCGGGAATAGATCACCGCGCTCACTTCGTTCATTCGCGATGACATCTTATTTAATCTGTGCAATCTGCGAAATCTGTGGTTGGTTCTGACATTGACATCTCAGTATTCTCCCGTTAAAATCAGCCTTAGGCCGGGATGGTGAAATTGGCAGACACAAGGGACTTAAAATCCCTCGGAGGAAACTCCGTGCCGGTTCGAATCCGGCTCCCGGCATGTGCGAGAACTTCAAAAAAAGCTCAAGATGTCCTTTCGACGTAAGGATCTTCTGGAGAGGGCGTTAACTCATCCCTCCTACGCTCATGAGCAGACAGGGGATCGCCGCATGTCTTATGAGCGGCTTGAGTTCCTGGGCGATGCGGTTTATGAGATGCTTCTGCGCGAATACTTCTATGAAGCTTTGGATCAAGCAGATGAAGGGATGCTTTCCAAGCTCAAGAACCGCTACTCGTCCGGGGCATTCATGGCCGAGCTTGCACGTAAGTTGGGGCTAGACAGAGCGTTGCGTCTTGGCCACAGCGAGGAGAGTGAGGGGCGGGCAAAGACTTCTATACTGGCAAGCACCTTTGAGGCGCTTATGGGAGCTCTTTACCTTGACCGTGGATTACGCAGATGCCGGCGTTGGTTTCGCATTCATGTGGCCCCACAAATCGATCTTTCGAAAATTCCTTTCGATGCAAAGTCCAGACTCAACATCCGTCTTTCAGGGCAATCCTTCGAGTATAGGATTCTTGCCAAGGAGGGTGAAGACCACCGTCCTTGCTTTCGTGTGGGACTCTATGTGGAGGGGGAACTTGTTGCATCGGGCGAAGCAGGAAGCAAGAAACGTGCTGAGGTGCGGGCAGCAGAGGCCTATCTGGAGGCACTTAAGAAGAAGTCATGAATATCTTTGCACTCGCTCTTGGCCCGGTGGTGGCGATTCTTTTCTTCTTATGGATTAAGGATCGTTATGAACGGGAACCACTCAAATACCTGCTTCTTACACTGTGTGCTGGGGTGGTCGCGGCCATCCCCGTTGTAATAGTTGAGATTTTATGGATACATATATCGTATGACATCTCGGCACTTACCACAGGCGAACTTGCATTCATGACGTTCATAGAGATAGGACTGACCGAGGAGTTTTTCAAAGCGGTTGCATTCTTTGCCACGGCTTACTGGAGCAGGCACATGAACGAACCTTACGACGGGATTATGTACGCGGTTGCTGCCGCCTTAGGGTTCGCAGCTATAGAGAATGTGATGTATGTGTTGATGGGAGGAGTCCCTGCCGCCTTTGTAAGGGCCCTCACAGCTGTGCCTGCTCACGCGATGATGGGGCTTTTCATAGGCTACTTTGCCGGAAGGGCCAAGTTCGCAAAACGTAAATGGGTCAAGCCGTTTTTGATACTTACGGGGTTTTCCATCGCTGTGTTCTTACATGGACTTTACGATCTGATCGCGATGTGGCCCTATCACCGTCTTGCCTGGTTGTGGCTTTTCCCACTCCTGGGGGTTATGGTTGTTGCATCCCTTCTTTTCATACGTGATGCCCGAAATCGTTCACCATTCAAACCTGCGGTTGATGAATACGGTCGCTATACCGGCTACACCGTCTCAGGAGGGCCTCTTTCCCCCAAGGTCGCTGCCAAGCTTGGAGTGGAGCCTCGGCTTCCCCCAGAAGATTTTGTACCCACGGAATCCGGGCAAAAACCTGTGCTACCCAAGCCTGAGGTGCGAAAGCAGCCTGCCAAGCCGGAGACCAAGGCCGCAACCCCATACTTCCTTGACGAATACTTCAAGCCTGCGAGGAAGGAAGAATCCCTGCTTCCTGCACCGGAACCTCCAACCACTCCCACTGAACCCGGTTTTACCTATGAGAGTCCGAAGGAGCCGCCGGCTCAGAAAAAAGGCCATGATACTCCAAAGGACTACTCGCGGCCGGAGAAGGATGAATGAGCGAAATCCTTGACGCTCAGGTATAGCTCAGCAGGGTAAGTATCTGGTACTCCCTGAAGATCCTTCGTTCCCTAAACGTTGACAAGCAGGCCCCTTTCCCTATTATTCACCCTGTGAGTCTAAAGATTAAGCTTCCGCTGATGGTGAGTCTTCTCGTTCTCCTAAGCGTTGCTGGGGTTGGCTACTTTCTCATCCGTTATGAACAAAAGGTGCTTGGAGAGGAGCTTACCCGCAGGGGTGAGTTGTTGGCCAAACAGCTAGCCGGTGTTGATAGGGTGGCGTTTAATCTTATAGCACGTGATGCCGAATACCTGCGTTTTGGTGATTCGACCTTCTCGTTTGAACGTTCTTCATCGTCCTTTGAGAAGGAGCGCGTCCTGAGTGCCGCTTTAACCGAGGCTGTGGCGAGCTCCGGGGTTCTGCAAGCCGTTTTTTTCGATTGGGACGGCTTTCCAGTACTCTACCTTGATACGGGTACTGCCATGAAGCTCAGGGAGGAGATTGATGAGGAGGGGGGTGTAGAAAGAACCTCTCTTTTCCAACATCCCGACTCCATCCTTTCAGTTTTGGGCGAACCTGCGGACGGATTTACGTTTACATCGCCCCTGCTCATAGGTCCCGATACCTTGGGCTTCGCCCAGGTACGTATTGATCCCAGCGTTCTTGACCGCGCGATCCGCGACGCCTTGATGAAGGTTCTACCTGTGCTCGGCGGTATCCTTGGGGTAAGCGTGCTCTTATCCTTGTTATTCAGCATGTTCTTTACGGTGCCTGTATCAAGGTTAAAGAAGCATGCCCTTGAGCTCGCGAAAGGCGACCTTTCCGTCCGTGTCAAGGTGCGTTCACGGGACGAGTTGGGTCTCTTGGGTCGGGTTTTTAACAAGATGGCCCATAACCTTCAGCGCACCTACGGTGAAATCCAGGAGAAGCTGGTGGAGATAAGACGGCTCTTCAAGATGGCCACCGAGGACGGCCTGACCGGGCTTTACGTCAAACGCTATTTCCTTGAGCTCCTGGCAGGCGAGCTGCGCCGCTCCATACGCTACGAGAGGCCCCTCTCGCTTTTGATGTGCGACATAGATCACTTCAAACGAATCAATGACACCTACGGCCATCCCGCAGGTGACGTTGTGCTTCGTTCTATAGCTCGTCGACTCTCCGTCGCTACCCGCGAGGGTATAGATCTCATCGGGCGTTACGGAGGCGAAGAGTTTTCGGTGATGCTGCCCGAGACGGACGAGGAGACGGCGTGGGTTATCGCTGAGAGGGTGCGGAAAGCCGTGGGATCGGAGCCGATTTCTATGGAGAGTATGGAGGGAGGTGGGGAAAACCAGATCACGGTAACAATTTCAGTTGGTGTAACGACCGCGAGGGAAACAACGAATCTGGATCGTCTGATAGCCACCGCGGATCGCGCCCTTTATCTTGCAAAAGAAAACGGTCGTAACCGCTCGACTGCCCTTGCCTTAGAAAGATGACTGCTTTTCTAGCACTCATCTTGATCAGCTATCCCAACGGCTGGTTCGGAACCGGCCCTGCCTCGGCGTCGGATGCCGGGATGATGCTTGAACAGGGGGTCTTTGCAGTTGAGTATAACCCTGCCGGTTTGGCGTGGCTGGATTTGCTCCAGGTCGGTGTGGCGGCCGAGGGTTTGTTCCGTTACAATCTTGTAGGTGTTGCATACAAGTATCAAGACTGGCCCTTAGCTGCCTCGGTGCACAAGAATATCCATAGCTGGGGATTCTCGCTCGGCGGTGGTTATCTGACACGTCCACTTGCAATGGGAAGTGCCTTCAGTGCCTCCTTTGATACCCTGGGTCATGATCAAACCTTCTCTTTGCGTTTTGGGCTTCAGTGGAGGGAGTACGTGGGGCTATCTCTGGGGCCGAAGCTCTGGAACGCGCAGGATACCGGTCACTTAAGTGTTATGGCACAAGTAGGGGCCGCGGTGCCGATTCCAGTCCCACAGGTTGAAGGATTGGATTTTCTTGTGGGGGCCGCGGCCGAGATCGGGCCTCCCCACTTCCGCATAGGCGGCGGGTTAGCTTACGAGCCATTTGGTGGGGTAAAGATACAGACTGTTGTTACAACCGAGGAGTGGGGGGCAGGCCTTCTTTTAGACAACGTAGATGACCGTGGCGGTCTCTGGGTTCGCAAGGGCTTCATGGAGGAGACCTGGCAGTTCGGCATCGCATACGTGAGAAACGTACGCGCTCAAAGAACCAGGGAGGTGATTGTATATCGTAATCTTCCCGGACGTGTGGATACGGTCTATCTTACGCAGGCTGAACCACTTGATCAGGATACCACTACCCGTGTGGTTTCGCGTGAGGTTCGCAAGAAACAGGAGCGCCTTATGGGCAAGGCGAACCGTTACTACGCGGCCCAGCACTACGAGGATGCAATTGCGGCCTGGAGGGAGGTGATTCGGCTTGATCCTTCAAACGATCTTGCCGCACGCGCCAGGGAAGACGTAGAAGAGGTCACCGCTTTGATCGAAACCCTGGAGCGTATCCGCTCCGGCAGAGGGCGCACCATCAGGAGTAAGCCCCAGTAAAACCTTAATCGATAAATAGCACGCCGACTACCCCAAAGTCCCTGGAGGTACACGAAGCAGGTTCAGGGGGTATTCACGCGGTGTTTGTGTGAGGAATCGGATACACCTACTTCCCCGGACCGAGCCAGGCAATGAAATCTACCAACTTTTCCTCTGCTTTGCATACTTAAAAACAAGATAGTTGATGTCCTTCAGAGGGTAAAGAAAAGCGATGAAGAATGTAAGTTGTTTGTTAAATGGGGGTTAAAGACTTAGTTACTGGATATTTCGGAGATCGGGAGAAAGGTCCTGCTATCGGTGGTTTCAAAGAACACGCCGTTGTTGTCCGAGGCCACGTAGACGTTGTCAGAGTGGCGCGTTTTTATATCCCAGTACCAGTCGCCGAAGTGGTTGTAGTAGCCTTTTCCTATGTAGCGGTCGCGGGGGATGGAACCTATGTGGAACCCCACGCCGTCCCAAGGAAGCTTCTTCTGCAAAGTTGTATCGTCCAAAGCACGCCAGCTTACGCCGCGGTCGGTTGACCACAGCACGTATCCGCATCCGCAGCCTACGTAGCCATGCATGTCGTCGTAGAAGTCCACGCTAAGGCAGGGGATGGGTCGCTTTCGAAAGGCTTCAGGCATATCCTCTGTTAACACCGTGTCCCATGAGGTTCCGGAGTTGTGGGTGTACCATATCTTGCCTCTGCCCGGCACGGTTACGCCTTGACTACCGACCTCTCTCTGCTCGTAGCCCACTATGTACCCGTACTGTGAACTAGGGAAACACACGTCGCATAAGGTGTAGTTGCTGCCTAGGCTGAACTCTATCGTATTCGTATCATCCAGATAGTACGTATAGTATGTGTCATGGACGTTCACCCCCACATGATAGCGGCGTACCTTGCCGCTGTCGCCTACTACCCACAGTATGGTGTCATTCGTGTTTACCTTGCACACCGCGTTCCAGTCGCCTTTATCAACCGATACCGGGTCTATCAGACCAATGTGGCGGTATCGAGTTTGATACGGGGTCTCTGTAGTATCCTGGGCTTGTATAATGCTTGCGAATGCAAGCGCCAGAAGCGCTGCAAACACAGCGTATGATATGCGTTTCATCTCTTACTCCTTACTGTTTTTACTGCTGCAGACAAATGTGCTGTAGGTTTTCCCCCTCCCCCTTATCCCCTCCCACCAGGGGAGGGGTGACTCCAGGGTGAACACATCTCCTCTCAATTACCTCCCCCTTGATGGGGGAGGATTAAGGTGGGGGTGAAAGCTATTCACCCTCCCCCTACCCCCTCCCGTCAAGGGAGGGGTAAAGGAAAGTCTACCTTGTAGCGCATTTATCCGCATAGCACGTTTTTTGTTTCACCGCAGCACGACTACCTTTCTGGCAGTTGCGCCGCTGTCTTTGATGACCAGACGCGCAGTGTAGACCCCTGAAGGGACTTTTCTTCCTAGCTCGTCCCTCAGATCCCACTCCACGCTGGATTCTGTTAAGTTTATCCAGCGGCGCACCAGAGCGCCGCTTACGTCGTAGATGGTTAGGCTTGCCTCCTTGTTTAAGGGCTTGTTATAATAAAACCGCACCGCTTCTCGCGTTACGGTAGCAGAAAGCTCCAACTGTAAACCTTTATCAATATCATTTTTTTCCTCAACCCCTACACCCGTAAACTTGCACAGCCATACGCGTTCCAAGGTGACACCTGACCAGTTGGAAACCAGAAACTCACTCCTTCCGTCTCCGTCAAAGTCGCCAGCAGGCGAAAAACTACAACCTACGTGCTCATTCACTTCACCTTCCAGCCAACCGTCAAATACATCGTCAATCACGTTGCCGCCGCGATAGAAATACGCAGCTCCCTCCCACCACTCATCACCTACAAGACGATCTTCGCTGGGGGCGCCAAGTATAAAGTCATCCCTGCCGTCATGATCCGCATCCCCAGTGCTGCGAGCGCCTCCTATGGAGGTGAGGCCCGATGAGTCGGTGCGCCCTACAATCTCTACGTCAGGAATGTCGTCCCACTCATGTCCACCAAACAGCACATACGCCTTACCAGGTGCGGCGAACGGCCCAGTCGGTGCAAATTCTGAACCAAACACTGCATGAGCGCCGTTTTCCTTATGCAAGAGATCAATAGAATGCTCTGCCAGAAAGCGAGCCTCTTGGTCGTAAAAGGTTACGTCCTCTACCGTATCCATTGGGTCGCCCCCGAAATAGATGTACACCCCGCCTTGAGGTGCACCAACGATCACGTCGTCAAAGCCATCTGCGTTGAAGTCGCCGCCTCCGCCTACCTGCCAGCCGAATCCGCCTCCATGACCGGCAATGATCACGTCAGGGTCGTGCTCACCAGGGCCAAACCCAGGCCCACCAAAGTAAATGTAAGCAGCACCGCCAACGTCTCCATACCGGCTGGTGTAAGAACCTAAGATGAGGTCTTCCCACCCGTCTGCATTCACGTCACCCGCATTGGCCAACGAAGACCAACCCAGGGTGGGCAGATTCTCGTCTGGAAGAAAGACATTTGGTTCCTGCCCATTCTCTAAAGGGCCTAACATTCCTCTCACCGTTTTCGCTTGAGTGCATGCAAACAGGTCGTCTATACTATCCGCGTTGATGTCCATTACGAGGATTTTAGGATATGGCCCTACCTGGGGATCGAGTTTCATGTCCAAGAAGGTGTCCAGAGGATTACCTGAAAAGATATACACACCGCCTTCCCATTTTTGATTAAGGTGATCGTAAATGCCAAACGAAGCAGCTATATCCAGATAACCGTCACCATCCACGTCTCCTGCTCCAAGACCATAACCAAACACCGTCCCTCCGGTGGAATCACATATCCCTTTCACCCACACAATCTCTATGTCGTGGCCGATGGCGGTAGGGCCGGCAGTAAGCCAGAGGAGAATTGTTAAACCTATATGGGTCATTTCACCTCTTCCTGCATTACTATAATACATTTATCCCTTTTGTCAAGTTCTACCCGCGCTTTTATGTACCAGTACCAGTCGCCGAAGTGGTTGTAGTAGCCTTCTCCCACGTGGTATTTGCGGGGGATGGAGCCTATGTGAAAACCCACGCTGTCCCAAGGCGGCTTCTTCTCAGGTAGGCTGTCCAAACTATACCAGCTCACGCCACGGTTATCCGAGTACAATACGTATCCGCAGCCGCAACCTACGTAGCCGTATTGGTCGTTATAGAAGTCCACGCTAAGGCAGGGGTGGGGCGAGAGGAAGTGATAAACCGCAATGAGTTCGATGCCAAAGTAGAGGGCGTTGGATCCCATTGCAAGCCATAACTCCCCACTCTCATTTTGAAGGCATCCTCTTTGGCTTCAAGGACTTAGTTGGCTTGACACAAGCCCTAGATCGTGTAGACTTACGTTAATGATTAAGATAACGCTGGATGGCCGCTCTCGTGAGGTTGAAGACGGGATTCGTCTTCGCGATCTGGCCCCCGATGGGGCATTTGCCGCCCTGGCGAACGGTAAACCGGTGGGTCTTGCTACATCGCTTAAGGAAGATGCCGAGATTCGCTGGCTTACGTTTTCAGACGAGGAAGGACGCGAGATCTTCTGGCACTCCTCCTCGCATCTTCTGGCGCACGCGGTCAAACGGCTTTTCCCCAGGGCTAAACTAGCGATTGGACCTCCGATCGAAGAGGGATTCTACTACGACTTCCAGGTCGATCGTCCGTTCACTGAGGAGGATCTTCGCAGGATCGAGAAGGAGATGCGCAAACTTGCCGCACAAGATTTGCCTATCCGGCGTCGTTTATTCCCTAGGGCAAAGCTTGAGCACTACTACCGATTCGTGGGCGAAGACCTGAAGCTTGAGCTGCTTTCAGAGATCGCCGACGAGGAGGTAAGCCTCTACGAACAGGGTGAGTTCCTTGATCTCTGCCGGGGTCCGCATCTGGACGACACCTCCAAGATCGCCGCGTTTAAGCTCCTCTCGGTCGCGGGCGCTTACTGGCGTGGTGATGAGACAAAACAGATGCTTCAGCGCATCTACGGTATATCCTTCCTAACCCAGGAAGAACTGGATGCCTATCTTGCTCGTCTTGAGGAGGCCAAGGCGTCAGATCACCGCGTGCTTGGTCGTCAGCTTGGTCTTTACGAGATATTTGAAGAGGTGGGACCTGGTCTGATCCTCTGGAAGCCAAAGGGAGCTATTATCCGTCGTGTTATCGAAGACTTCTGGACCGCTGAACACATCAAACGTGGTTACCAGCTGGTATCCACCCCTCACATCGCCCGTGCCGAGCTCTGGAAGATCTCAGGACACTATGATTACTACAAGAAAAACATGTTCTTTACCACTATCGAGGACCAGGAGTACGCCATCAAGCCGATGAACTGTCCGGCTCACATGATGCTTTACCTTGCTTCCAAGCACAGCTACCGTGAGCTTCCCATACGCTACGCCGAGCTCGGCACCGTCTACCGCAACGAGCGCTCAGGGGTTCTGCATGGTATGCTGCGCGTGCGCGGTTTCACCATCGACGACGGTCACATCTTCTGCACACCCGAACAAGCTCCGGATGAGATCGCCGGTGTCCTTGACTTCTGTCTGTATATGATCAGGGCCTTCGGCTACAAGGATATCAAGGTCGAGCTTTCGCTTTGGGACCCTCGCAAGTGTGAGAAGTACGCAGGCACCCCCCAGAAGTGGGAAGAGGCGCAGGCGATCCTTGAGAGGGTGCTTGTTGACAACAAGGTTGCCTACAAGGAGATGGCGGGTGAGGCTGTGTTCTACGGGCCGAAGATCGATATAAAGTTTGTAGATGCGCTGGGACGTCCATGGCAGGGATCGACCATCCAGTTCGATTTCAACCTGCCCGAGAGATTCGGCCTTCGCTACGTGGGAGAAGACGGTGCCGAACACGAGGTCAGGGTTATCCATCGTGCGATACTGGGTGCCATGGAGCGCTTTGTGGGAGGTTTGATAGAGTTTTACAAAGGGAACTTTCCTCTCTGGCTCGCCCCGTATCAGGTAGCCGTTCTCACGGTTACAGATGCAGCCAAGGAATACGCATCCGAGGTGGCAGCCGAGCTTATAGACGAAGGGATCCGGGTAGTAACCGAGTTCTCTGCAGAGAAGATAGGTGCAAAGATACGGCGGTTCGAGATCGAGAAGGTTCCCTACATGATCGTGCTGGGAGCACGAGAGGCCAAAGAAGGTACCCTCACCCTGCGAAGGCACGGAGAGGGTGATCTGGGAGCGTTTTCGCTGTCTGGAGCGATTAAACGCCTTAAGAAGGAAATCAAACAACGGAGGTGATAGATTAGAAGACGTTTTACCGGGCCTCCGCCCAAACCAAGACGCCGTCACCGCATAAATCACGAGATCAGAGCCGACTACATACGAGTAATCGGCATAGACAAGAAGATGATAGGTATCCTTCCCATCAGGGAGGCGATGCGAATGGCCTCTGCTCAGGGGTATGATCTGGTGGAGATGGTCTCCAACGCCGACCCTCCTGTTTGCCGGATCCTTGATTATGGAAGGTTCCTCTACGAGGAGAAGGCCAAGCAACAGGAGGCTAAGAAACATCAGCATACCGTGTCCGTACGGCAGATGCGGCTCACATTAAAGATAAGCGAACATGACTTCGGCACCAAGATACGCAAGATGAGTGAGTTCCTCGAGGCCAAGGATCGCGTTAAGGTAACGGTCAGGTTGCGAGGACGAGAGGTGGTTCACAAGGATCGCGGCCTGGAGATGATAGAGCGCATCCAGGAAAGGCTCTCAGACATCGCTATGCTTGAAGGGAAACCGTTCCTTGAAGGGACTACGAGGCTTTCATGGCAAGCCATGTTCGTTCCTATCAAGGGTTCGAAACGAGACGTTAAGCAAAAAAAACCTGAGGGCAAGAAGAGTGGTTCTGAAAAGAAGCTCACCGCAGTGAGTGAAGAAGGGAAGAGCTAAAGAAAGCTGAGATTATAAGGAGATGAGATGCCGAAGATGAAGACAAAGCGCTCATTGGTTAAGCGTGTGAAGGTGACCGGCAGGGGTAAGCTGAAACGTTATAAATCAGGGCACAGTCACCTACTTACCTCAAAGAGCAAAACCCGTAAACGCAGACTTCGTCAGTCGACTACCGTGGAGGGTAGGAACGAGAGACGTATGAAGAAGCTTCTGCCTAAGGTAGGGCGGAGTAAGTGAAAAGGATTTAGGAAGAAGGAGACGGAATGCCACGAGTGAAAGGTGGACCTACAGGCCATGCTCGCATTAAGAAGTGGCGTCGCCATGCAAGAGGCTATTGGGGCGCGAGACACCGTCTGACCCACAGCATACGCAACGCGGTTCAGAAGGCCTGGGAGATGAGCTATCGTGACCGCAGGCGCAAGAAGCGCCAGATGCGTGCACTTTGGAATATCCGCATCAACGCAGCCTTAAGGCCCTTAGGTCTTAACTACAGCCGCTTCATCTACGGTCTCAAGCAAGAGGGGATCGAGCTCTCCCGCAAGACCCTTGCCCAGCTTGCAGTTGAGAACCCAGAGGATTTCGGTACTCTCGTCGGGAAGGTGAAGGAAGGTCTTGATGCAGGAAAGGCTAGCTCTTCTTAAAAAGCAGGCCCTTGCCGAGATAGCTGCGGCAAGTACCCCTGCCGAACTGGAGAGGCTGAGGATTCGCTATATGGGGCGTAAGGCGGGGGAACTTACCTTGGTGCTGCGTTCACTTGAAGGCTTATCCGAGAAGGAACGCCGCAGCGTGGGTCAGACGGCAAACGCCTTAAAGAATGAGTTGGCTGAGGCCCTAGAGAAACGTCGAGCCCAACTGGAGACTAAATCAGCGAGCGAGGCGATAGATCTAACCCTGCCAGGTCGCAAGCGTTTCATTGGGTATAGGCATCCCATTACCCTTGTGACCGATAGGATCGTAGAGATCTTCGTAGGTATGGGTTTTGAGGAGATACTCGGTCCCGAGATTGAAACTGACTGGTATAACTTCGAGGCGCTGAACATCCCTGAGGGCCATCCGGCTCGGGGCGAGATGTTCGGAAACTTCTATCTACCCGGAGGGCTACTTCTGCGTTCTCATACCTCCCCTGTGCAGATTCGCGTTATGGAAAAGATGCCTCCTCCGGTTAGGGTGATCGCACCGGGTCGGGTCTACAGACGCGATGCGTTCGATTCCTCGCACTCACCTGTTTTCTACCAGGTGGAAGGGCTCTATGTGGATGAGGGTGTGAGTCTTGCAGACCTAAAGGGTACCCTTGAGGTCTTCTCGCAGGAGATATTCGGCTCGGATATCGGGGTTCGGTTCTCGCCCTCCTACTTTCCCTTTACAGAACCTTCGGCTGAGCTTTCCATCTCCTGCGTTATCTGTGGCGGTGAAGGATGTAAGGTCTGTGCTCATACCGGCTGGGTTGAAATCCTTGGTTGCGGTATGGTTCATCCTCAGGTGCTCAGAAACGTGGGCTATGATCCCGAGCGGGTCAGTGGTTTTGCCTTCGGTATGGGGGTAGAGCGGATCGCGATGATACATTACCGTATAGATGATATCCGCCACTTCTACTCCAACGATCTTCGTTTCCTCAGACAGTTCCGTGAGACATGAGCGGGTTTTCCTGTGAATTATTTCTCTGTTGGGAGTGGTTGGTTTCTCGGCCTGTTGTGGCGTCGGAACCTGAGGCTTTACTCGATAATCCTTCATTACCATAATGATACGTTCAGGATTACGTAGGATTCTTCCCTTAATCATCTTGGTACTATCCTCAGGATGCGCTTACTTTAACACGTTTTACAACGCTAAGCGTTATTACAAGGAGGGGTTAAAGTATGAGGAGTCAAAAAAGGGCTCGGGTAAAGCCCAGTTCAAGAAATCGCTTGAGAAGGCGGTGATTGTAGCGCGTGATTATCCGGATTCGCGCTGGATAGACGATGCCTTCTTCCTCATCGCCATGAACTACTACTGGATGGAGAACTACGAGAAGGCTCACAACCAGTTTGAGGGGTTCCTTGAACATTTCTCCGATAGTCCTTTTACTGAGGAAGCCCGTTACCATTACGCTTTGACGCTTACAGAACTTAAGCAGTACTCCGAGGGGCGCCTGGTTCTTCAACAGATGTTTGATTCGAAACGTTTCAGGCGAGGCGCTCGTTTCAGGTGGGCTTTGGCCTTTAAGGAGGAAGAGGATTGGGATGCAGCGCGTAGCGCATTCAAGGAGTTCCTCGATCGTTACCCGCAAGGTGATCTTGCCAGTGATACACGACTCCACCTTGCCGAGATAGAGCTTGCAGGCGGGGATACCCTTTCAGCTATCAATACCTATGAGCGCTATCTTAAGCGTGCAGAGACGTCCAAGGAGAACTTCGAACGTCTTCTTACCTTGGCTGAGCTTCACTATCTGCAGGAAGACTACGTCACGGCACGTCGAACCTTGAGGAAGATCAACGGGCGCTACAGGGATATCGGCGAGAGAAGCGATCTCTTGACAGCCAAGATCGAATTAGCTGAAGGAGACAGCAGTCAGGCAGAGAAGCTTCTTGCCCAGATTCCTTCCGGTAACTCTAGGGCGGAGGCGTTTTTTATACTGGCAAATCTCTACGAGGTTCAGGGGGAATACGATCTTGCCCTTGCTTACTACGATACCTTAACAAGCCGTGAGAGACGCTCGGACTACGCCGCGCTTGCAGAACGTAAGAAGACGCTGCTCCAAGCGCGCGTTTTGGAGCCGGATTCCGCGGATACCACCGAGGTTGATCCTGCAAAGGAACAGTTTCTTCTGGCGCAGACCTACCTTCTGAGTCTTGGGGATTTTGAGCGGGCCCTTGAGGAGTACGCAAAAGTTATTGATGAGTATCCTGAAAGCGAGTACGCTCCCAAGGCACTTTACGGGATGGCCTGGTTACGCAGATATCGTTTGAACGATACGCTCTGGCATGAGGAGTTCGAGCGCCTGCTTGAGCTTTATCCGGAAAGTAAAGAGGCAAAGGACGCCCGCAACCTTCTTGGCGATGAAGAAGTATCAAGCGACTCTACTTGAGAACCGCAGGCTTGGTCCAGAAATCTACTCACTTTGGGTGAAGATTGCAGATCTTGGAGAGGTCAAACCCGGGCAGTTCTTTGAGTTTGCTACCGACACAAGGTTCCTGCGCAGGGCTTTCTCTTTGGCGGATCGTGACGGTGATCGGCTGCGTTTCGTTGTGAAAGTTGTAGGTTCAGGAACCCGGTGGCTGGCAGGGTTATCTGCGGGTAGCAAGCTTGACCTGCTTGGCCCGCTCGGAGAAGGAACAAGGATGCCTTCTTCTGGGCCGGTTATGCTTTTGGCGGGTGGTGTGGGGGCAGCGCCGCTTCTTTATCTGGCTCGAAAGCTCAACGGGCAGGGATTAGGGGTTGATACATTGCTTGCCGCAGGCACCGAAGAGGAGCTTATACTTGCCGAGGAGTTCGGCTCCCTTTGCCGTGAGGTGATACTTGCGACAGACGACGGCTCGTGCGGGCAGAAGGGTCTTCTAACCGATATCCTGCCTACTCTTCCAGGAACTAAGGATATCCAGTCATTCTACGCATGTGGTCCTGAGGCGATGTTTGTAGCACTTAAACGTCTGAATTTCAGAAAGCCTGTATACGCGTTTCTTGAATCGCGCATGGGATGTGGGACAGGTTTATGTATGGGGTGTGCTGTTCGTGGCCGAGACGGCCGCTACCGCAGGGTCTGTACCGATGGGCCTGTGTTTGACCTTGAGGAGATCGAGTTGTGAACCTGGAGGTCTTTCTTGGCAAGTCCCGTTTCCGCAACCCCTCGGTTCTTGCATCCGGCACATTCGGCTATGGACTGACCTATACCGATGTTATAGATCGGGTGGGCGCATTCGTTACTAAGGGGATCACAGTCCAGGAACGTGTTGGCAATCCTCCGCCCCGCATCTGGGACACCAAAGAGACCGTGGTTAACTCCGTCGGACTTGAGAATGTCGGGTTAAAGCGTTTCAAGGAAGAGATTCTTCCACGGATAAATACCTCAACACCGCTTTACGTCAATCTGGCCGGGGTAACCATCGATGATTTCAGAACCCTGATTGAGGGCTTACGCGACGAAGAAAAGGTCTCAGGCTTCGAGCTTAACCTTTCGTGTCCTAACGTTAAAGAGGGTGGAGCGGCATTGGGACAATCGGCAGATCGAGTAAGAAAGGTTGCCTCACTTGCCCGATCCCTTACCACCAAGTCTATCTGGGTCAAGCTTACCTCAAACTTCTGTGACGTTCGTGAGACGGCTGCGGCTGCGGCCGATGCCGGCGCAGACGCCGTAGTGATCGTAAATACCCTCAACGCATTGATCATAGATTTAGCCAACCGGAAACCGTTCCTGGGTGGTGGTTCAGGCGGACTTTCCGGGCCGGCTATCAAACCTCACGTTCTCTACATGGTTAAAGAAGTTTCACGCCTGATAGACATTCCCATTATTGCCTCAGGAGGTATTACCTCTGGTAAGGATGTGGTCGAGTATCTTCTGGCAGGGGCAAGCCTGGTACAGATAGGTAGTATCAATCTGGTTGACCCACAGGCTTCTCTGCGTATCCTTAAGGGGTTAGAGGGTTGGTTAAAGCGTGAAGGCATTGTTTGTGTTTCCGAACTTATCGGAAGATTGGAGGGAATATGACAGAGTTGATTGTTGCAGCTAACCTGCCATCTTTTGAGGAGTTGGCGGCTTTCGTTAAGAAAACAAAAGATCATGTCTCCTACTACAAGATTGATTCGGGACTCTATACCAAAGCAGGCCCTGCTGCGGTAAAGCTCATAAAGGAAGAGGGCAAGAAGGTATTTTTGGATCTTAAGTTACACGATATCCCCTCAACGGTGGCCCGCGCAGCGGCTTGTTGCATGGAGCTTGGGGTGGATATGTTCAACGTGCATGCCATGGGGGGCTTTGAGATGATGGAGGCTGCGGTGAAGGAGACCTGGAGTTTTCACAAGGGCGTGCCGCTTATCCTCGGTGTTACTATCCTTACCTCAATTGACGAGGCGGCGTTTCGAGATCTCTTTGGTTCGCCTTCCAATAGCCTGGAGGAACACGTTCTACTTCTGGCTCGGCTTGCCAAGAGTGCAGGGCTTTCCGGGGTGGTCGCCTCGGCTCAGGAGATCAAAAAGATCAAGGATGTATGCGGTGATGATTTCGTTGTCGTATCACCCGGGATAAGGCTGCCGGATGAGGATGTCGGTGATCAGATGCGTGTTGATACCCCGGCGGGTGCTGCTGCGGCAGGCGCGGACTTTATAGTGGTGGGACGCCCGATACTCCACGCCGACGATCCGGTGGCGGTGATTGAGCGATATAAAAAGGGGCTTAAGAGTGAGTCCGGCTGACCTTTTGATGCTTGCCAAAAAATGTGGGGCGGTGAAGGAGGGACACTTCCTTCTTACATCCGGCCTGCACTCCGGGGTATACGTGGAAAAGTTTCATCTGCTGGAATATCCTGAAATACTCTCCGAGTTCGTTGAAGCCCTCCTGCCAAAACTTGAAGGACCATTTGACCGTGTGGTAGGTCCTGCGCTTGGTGGTATGATCGTGGCCTACGAGGTTGCCAGTCAGCTAGGAATACCTGCCAGTTATGCAGAGAAGGCTCGTGATGGCAGCTTCGTGTTGCGTCGAGGTCATGGGGTATCTAAAGGTGAGCGCGTACTGGTAGTAGATGATGTTATGACCACCGGCGGGTCGGTACGTAAAACCATAGCTGCGGTGCGGAAAAGTGAGGGCGAGGTTGTGCAGGTTGCGGTGCTGGTGGATAGAGCGGCTGAGTCCCCTGCCGATTTCTCCTGTGTGTCAGCTCTGCGCTACGTCCTTCCCGCCTACAAACCAGAGGAATGCTCCTTATGCGTCAAGGGTATTCCGCTCTTACGCCTGGGCGGATAGATCTGTATGGGTCTGTAGCTGCCATATTAATCCTTAAACCTTGCTTCTCTTGTCGGTCTTCTATTGATTTCGTCAGTTGTTGCAGGAACTTAGGGTAGGAGCTTAATCTAACCTACGTTAAATGACCACCTCGACATGTGAGTGAACAGAGGGTGTTAGCGGTAATCCTACTTTTTCTTCGGCTTGGCTTTGGTCTTCCCACCCGTGTTCTTGGCGGAGGAAGACCTTTTGCCGGAAGCCTTCTTTGTTGATTTCTTAGAGGCCGTCTTAGGCTTTTTCTTACCGGTCCCCTGTTTTTTGACGCGCAGTTGAGCTTCCAACCTGGCTATCTCGGCTACCAGTTTCTTCACCTTGGCATTAGCCTTGATAGAGCTGCGTCCGCCCTTCTTGATTATCTCATAAACCACACCGCCTAAAGCCGCGAACTTGTCGCTCAACGCTGTATTGATTCCGAGGATCTCCATCTTTACGCGTCCACGCCGCGCAAGATCTTCTGTCTCCTTGATTGCTGACTTGGTAGTCTCCGAAAGCCAATTTGTAACTTCCTTCCACAAATTACTCATGGATTCTCCTTGTAAAGTTTCTCCTGCCTGATATAGGTCTCCACCATTGGCGGCACCCAGTTGTGTATGGATCTCCCCATCGCTATGCGTTTACGGATGAGGGAAGAGGATATCTCAAGAAGCGGCAGGTCAGGAAAGTGGATGCCGGGCTTCGAGCTTCTGCCTCCCCTCATCCCTCTGGGCAAAACCACGAGCTCGGCCATCTTCATAATCCGTTCCGGTTCATGCCAGGTGTCCAAGCACTCGTACTCGTCCAGGCCGATGATCAAGAAGAGTTGAGTTGGGGCAAAAAGCGCTTTCAACCGGGCTAATGTGTCAACGGTGTAGGAAAGATCTTCCTTCCACTCGATGTTGGATACCTCGAATGAAGCCTCATCCTCGATCGCCAGTCGCAGCATCTCCGCTCGATCACTGAAGGATGCGTATACTTCCCTGTGAGGCGGGTTCGCGGCCGGGACGAAGAGAACTTTATCAAGTTCAAACATCTCAAGCACCAGTCTCGCATGTATCAGGTGAGCTGCGTGAGGTGGATCGAACCGGCCCCCGAATACACCGATGCGTTCCATTATTTATCTTCAGCCAGACGATCCAGGGTTTTTTGAGCTTTTTTTGACCACTTGGGATTCTCAAGCAGCTCTTCCAGTATGGCTTCTGCCTCTTCTTCTTCTCCGAGTCTGGCTTTGGAAAGGGCCAGGTAGTAGTTTATTTCGGCGTTCGTGGCGCGGGCAAGCGGATATGTACCGACGGTATATTCAAGCATCATTATGGCCGCCTCGTACTCCTTGAACTTGAAATACAGCTTGGCTGCTTCAAGTTCCTTGCGCGCAAGCTTGTTTTCAATCCGACCCAACAGGTTGCGTGCCTGGGAGGAAAACTCGGAGTTGGGATAACGCGTGAGGAAATCTTCGGCCATGCGCCTTGAGTCCAGGGTGAGGTTTTGTTCGCGGTAGTATGGCTCTGATATCTCGAATGTGGCCTGTGCTGCTTTTAACTGGGCCTCCTCGGCAAAAGCAGAGTTGGAAAACTGCTTGTAGAGGAACTCGTACTCGACGGATGCCTCCTGGAAGCGCTTGAGTTTGTAGTAGCAGTCTGCGAGGTGATATTGGGCCAGCGCTACTTCAGCCTTGAGCGGGTAGTTTAGGACGAAGTGGTTAAGATATTTGGCCGCCTTCCCGTATCTACCTTCATTATACAACGCTTCACCGACGAGTAACACGCTGTCTGCGGGGAGCTTCTCAGGCTTGGGAGGTTTTGCGTATCCAATGACCAGCAGGAGAGCGATGGAAAGTATGACTAATCCTGTGCGTCTCATGGTACTTCCTCGCCAAGCAGGGCAAGGCGCTCGCGTGCTCGTTGGACAAGGGCGCTGGACGCGTTCACGCTGAGTTTAAGAACCTCACGGTAAGCCGCCCGTGCACCTTCAATATCCCCATTCTTGAGTCTTATCTCACCTGCGATAAAGTAGATATCATCCCGAAGCAGAGAGGAGAGGGGTACTTGCAGGACCCGGGTGATAACGAGCTCGGCGCTGTCCAACTGACCTCGATATAAGAGGTCCTTTGCGTAGAGATAGCCGTTTTGACAATAGCGGGGTTCAAGGTAGTAGTGGTGTTCATGCATGGCCTCTTCAGTAGCGATAAACGCATCTCCAGGATCGCCAAGTCGCTCAAGGATAAGTATCAACTTCTCCCACGTAAATGCACGGGTAGTAGAGTCTGAGAGTGTGGCAAGTGTCTTGCGGTAGTAGTATACCGCACGACCAAGTTCACCGTATTTTGAGTAGAGCTCGCCCATAAGGGCGTAGGCATCGCTCATATCTATAGCAGTAGATGTTCGCATCGCCTCCTCAAAACACTCCAGTGCCAGCTCGCGTTCACCTACCTTGCCGAGCTCAAGCCCCCTCTGTTTGTAGGCCAAGGCGACGCTGTCCTCGTAGATGGTGTCTTCGGCCAATAGGGCCTTGAAGTGCATCTCGGTCTCGGGAAGGTCCTTAAGCCCGAGGTATGCCCGGCCAAGCAGATATCTTGCCTCTGTGCTCAATTCTTCTTCGCTGTTGCGCAGGACCACTAGTTCAGCAAGGGCACGCGAGAAGTCACGTTTATCCAAAGCCTCACGGGCCCTGTCCAGAGCTTGCTTGTTACTAGAGCCGCACGCAAGCAACAAAAGCAGTGCCGCGGGTAAGAGGGTCTTAAGCCCCTTCATTCGCCAGCTCCTTGAAGAAGAGTTTAAATATACGCGCCAGAGAACTCGCGGCTTGTGTCGCTGTGGAGGTAATCTCTTCCAAAGTCTCGCCCTTAGTAGGCTGAGGAAGAAAGAGTGCTATGTTGGAGACAACGGAGATGCCAAGAACGCGAACGCCAAGTTGGGCTGCGACTATTGCCTCCGGAACGGTAGACATCCCGACCAGATCACCTCCAATAGTGTGCAGGAACCGTAGCTCGGCAGGCGTTTCAAGGCTAGGGCCGGCAACTGCCACGTATACCCCGGAACGAGGGAGTATCTTCTTCTTAAGACATGCGGCGGTGAAGATATCCATAAGGCCCGGGTCGTAGGTTTGAGTCATTACAGGGAATCGTGATCTGCTATCCTCATGCATGAAGCCTCGCAAGGGATTCGCTCCCATGAGGTTGATGTGGTCGGATATGATTACGATATCTCCGACCTTGAAGTTGATGTTGAGTGCTCCGGCTGCGTTGGTTACGAGAAGTGTTCTTACTCCGAGGGTGTGCAACACACGCAGTGGATATGTGATCTCGGCCATTTGATAGCCTTCGTAGAAGTGTACCCTGCCGCGCATCACGGCAAGTGGATAGTTGCCCATGCGACCGATCACAAGTTCGCCCGTGTGTGAGGGTGCGGTCGGGGTGGGGAAGTGAGGGATGTGGGAGTAAGGGATTGTGACCGCCTCGTCTAACTCGCCGATTGCGTCTCGCAATCCGGTGCCCAAAACCACCGCTCCTTTAGGGACAAGATCGGTTGTGGAACGGATAAACTTCAGGCTTTCTTCAATTTGCGGCTTCATCGCTGAGGGTTTCCTTCTTCAATCTTTCAAGTATCCTTCTGTAACTGTCAAGTGTGGTCTCCATCTCTTCAAGGAATGCAAGCCTCTGGCCGTTGAGACTGCGGACAGTGGATCTGATCCCTTCAAGTTCTTCCCTGGCGTGGCTTAAGATTGTTTCTGCCTCCTGTTTGGCCTGTTCTTTAATTCGCTCAGCGTCCTCTTCGGCACTTTTTCGCAGTCGCTCGGCTGTCTCGTGGGCTTCTTCAAGTGTTTGCGTCAGCACTTGTTCCATCTGGCGGAACTCGGTAGCCCGTTCCTCCAACTCGGAGACCTTGCTATTAAGAAGCTCTCTCTCGGTCTCAAGTCCCTCCAACACCGTTGCGACTTCGTAGAGAAACTCACGTACCTCCTTGAGATCTGCCCCACGCAACGCGGAACGGAACTGTTTTTTCCGGATCTCAGTCGGTGATATCTTCATCTATAAAGTCTACCGACAAGAAGCTCGCTGTCAATGCCGTCTGGTCTGTGCGCCGACAGATAGTTACCAGGCGCAGACCGAAGGGATGGTGGCGATCTCATAGGGGGCAGTATCCGAAGGCTTATCTCTAAGTGTTTATCACCCACCTCTCCGTATGCAAGGCGTTCAAAGCTCGAATGTGGCATGGACTCCCCACTCCGTTCAGATATGATTGCTCCGATCTTTAGGCTACGCTCACCTTGATGAAAGCTTTATCCACTCCCCCCTTCTCGACGACCTCAACCCCCTACTACCTGGTAACGATGTGTTGACCCTGGACGACTTTAGATAAGGCATGGCAGTTACGAAATAAGGCTCGGTTAGGGCGTTATATCAGTCCTCGTCCAGCCGGAAGAGGCGGATCGCGTTCGCGGTCGTCGCCTCTCGTAACTCCTCTGGGTTCATACCACGCACTTCGGCTATCCCTCTCATTACGTCCACCACCAAAGCCGGTTCGTTGGCTTCGTCCTTGTGATGCTTGGGTGGCGCCAACATAGGGGAGTCTGTCTCCACAAGTACACTCTCAAGCGGCACGATGCGAACAAGTTCTGCAAGCGGCTTGGCATAGGTATGTGGGCCACCGAAAGAGATGAAGAAACCCAGCTCAATAGCGCGCTGAGCCTGTCTGGGGGTACCGGTGAAGAAATGAATCATCCCTCCCACATCACTCGCCGCCTCTTCATCTAGGATCCTAAGGACGTCGTTGGTGGCTTTACCGTCGTGGATCACAATGGGCAGGTTAACCTCCCGTGCAATCTGGATGTGCTCGCAAAGTTGATCCTTACGTCTGGCAAGATCCGGAGGTTTGCCTTGCCGGTAATCGAGACCGATCTCTCCTATACCTACAACACGCGGTTCATCCCTGCATAAGCGAACCAGGCGCTCAAAGGTCTCGGTCATTGAATCATCAGGATGTGCGGCAGCCAAGACAACAAACAGATTGTCATGTTTTTCTGCCAGCTTAAGGGTCGCCTCCCAGAACCTCGGAACCTGCGCGATTGCGATTATCGTAACCCCCAACTCGGCCGCACGACCTATGCGTAGCTGAGCATCGTTGATGTCTTCTCTATCCCTTCCAAAAAGATGAGCATGTGCGTCTATATAGCGGATACCAACCACTTATCTCTCCAATCGTTTTTGCCCTCCAATTCCTCTGATCCATGAGAAAGGGGACTCAAGAAAATTATTCTAACGAGGATAATGAAGGTGTCAAGTTAAAAACAATCCCCACCCTGGAAGAGTCCACCAACCGAGATGGTGAATTTTATTGCTGATAACGCTGGGGGTGAGTTTTCCCTGCGTGAACGTAACGAATGGGTTGTAAATTCCTCACTCCAGGGTTACTACGAATATCACGTCGGTTTTACGCTGTAGCCTGTAGGAGGGCTTGAATCGCCACTGAAGCATGGCTTTCTCAAGTTCCGAATCCCAGGCAGTTCTCCCGCTTGATTGGATAACCGTGACATCCTCGATTAGACCTTTATCGTTCACCACTATCGCAAAACGTGCGGTGACATAGGCGATGCCCTTCTCCTTCATGTTTTCTTCAAGATCAGGCAGGATGTGGCTCTCCAGATCGTTAAACCCTAAATCACCTGAGAGGGTGAAGTTGATGCCCATTGGAGCGGTGCTGTCCCGAGGAGGAGGCATTTTCGCCTGGTTAGCCAGGATCTCATCCACCGAGGTAAAAGCGGCTGGGTGGAAATCTTCCCGTCCCTTAGCTTTGATAATGGAGGTGCCACCCTTCCCGGGTTTGCGCGCTATGTAGCGGAACTCGACCGTATCCCGGCGCAGGCTGTCGCGAGATGATCTAAACAACCAGCCGCGTAAGGTCGTGATAATCGTTGTGTCCCATTCAGGGACTTTGCTTTCCTCTAAAAGCACCGGCTCCTTTACGATCGCTCCTGAGCGATCTATCTGTATAAAAGCAACTGCGATGAAGGTTCGGGAGGTATCAGCTTTCATCCCTTCTGTTACCGTAGGGAAGATTGTTGTAATCAGCTCGTCGGATGCGGCATCACCCCAGAGGATGAACCCGCTGCCTTGGGCTCCCCCAAGATAGGGAATAAGCTCACGGGTGCTGTCTTTCTCAGAACCCATGAGTGTTAATAAAATCAATGCAATCACGATGGAATAATAACGTCCTTAGCCCCTTCTGTCAAGTGCGATGAATCTTCTATCCTCATGGTTGGGTAAGTTTGACATAGCTCGGGGTATTGACTAGAATTCATTGATGTCCCCATCTATCTACAAGACACGGCGCTGGATCAGTGAGTCTGTGGACGATCGGCTGGTGAGAGATTTTGCTTCCCACCAGGGTATTCCATATCTGCCTGCATTGGTTTTGTGGAAGCGCGGCTACAGGGATGAGGATGCGGTTACTAGGTTTCTGAATCCATCTTTAGAGCATCTGCACGATCCCTTTGGGTTGCCCGATATGGAGCGAGGGGTTGAGAGATTGCTTGATGCGCGGAGTAAGGGAGAGAAGGTTCTTGTCCACGGTGACTACGACGTTGACGGTGTTACAGGGACTGCCCTTCTGGTGCGTGGACTTGCCAGGTTAGGGATCGGGGCTGATTTCTATCTTCCTCACCGGATGCGCGAGGGCTACGGACTCTCTGCCAAGGCGATAGATGTAGCCAAAGAACACCAGACATCGGTGATTCTCACGGTGGACTGTGGTATCACGGCGATCGAGGAAGCACTGCTGGCAAAAGAGGCCGGGATCGATCTTGTGATCACCGATCATCACGAGCCCGGCGAGGAATGGCCCGAAGCCATTGCTGTGGTTGATCCCAAGAGAGCGGACTCAACCTATCCCTTTGCAGAGCTTGCCGGGGTTGGTGTGGCATACAAGCTTCTTGCCGCGCTTTCTGGGCGTGCGGGCGAATCTCTGGATGCTCTCAACCAAGATCTCGATCTTGTTGCCCTTGGCACCATCGCCGATGTAGCACCCTTGATTGACGAGAATCGGGTCTTTGCAAGCTTCGGACTCCAACATATCCCAAAAACCGATAAGGTGGGTGTTAAAGCGCTTCTTGACGTCTCCAGACTTTCCGGGAAGCCTATAACCGCATCCAATGTAGCCTTCGGCCTGGCACCTCGCTTGAACGCCTCAGGTCGTATGGCAGACGCCCTAGAGGCTCTGAGGTTACTTCTCACCACCGACCCTCTAATTGCACAGTCCCTTGCACTCAAGCTGGATCACCTTAACCGCAACCGCAGACAGACCGAGGATTTGATCCTTGAAGAGGCTCGGATTCTCGCCGAACACCAGATCAGGGAAACTGATCCACGCGTGCTTGTTTGCTATCGTCCCAACTGGCATGAGGGTGTCATCGGGATAGTCGCCTCACGGCTGGTGGATGATTTCTACCGACCAACCATCATGTTTGCGGAAAAAGAGGGCAGGCTTAAGGGATCAGCTAGAAGTGTACATGGATTTCACCTTTATGATGCCCTGGTTGCAGTGCACGAGCATCTGGTTACCTTCGGCGGGCATGAAGCGGCGGCAGGGCTGGTTCTGGAAAAGGCAAAACTTGCCCGCTTCACCCAGGCGATAAACGAACATGCTATGGGATACCCTCGTGAGGTTTTCGAACCCCGGCTCTGTCTTGAGGCCGAGGTCCAGCTTGGCGATCTTGATGCTGAAACCACCGCCTGTTTCGAGCGCTTTCGTCCTTTCGGTGTGGGTAATCCTGGGCCTTCTTTTGCCACTCGTGGGCTGGAGGTGGTTGGGACTCCACGGGTGTTTGGGCGTAACCATCTCAAGTTTACCGTGCGCAAGGATAAAACCACCATGCCCGTTCTTGCGTTCGGTAAATCCGACCTTATCCTTAAGCTCGAGGCAGGACGCAAGGAAGCAGTGGATCTTGCCTACCGGATCGCTGAAGATAGTTACTGGGGAAAGAAAAGAATGCAGCTTATAGCTCAAGACCTCAAGCTACGTTACGAGCCGGAGGATTTTGATGTCTGAGAAGGCGTGGCGCTTGATCTTGAAGGACGGATTGAGGTTCTACCTTCTTGATCCTTCACCGGACGTAAAACTTTTGTTCACGACGCGCCGGAGCAGAGACAACGACCCGGATCATAACCTTGATGTGAGAAACCAGCTTGTGCCTTTCGGATTGGATGGCTCTCTTGTTACCATGAATCAGACCCACTCCAATCACGTGTTACGGGTGGATAAAGCGGGTCAGGTGCAGGCTGACGGTTGTTTTACGACAGAGGCAGGTCTTGGACTCTGTGTAAGGGTGGCCGATTGCTTGCCTGTGTTTGTATGGAGCGAAGAAGATGCGGTGGTTGGGGTGATGCATGCCGGTCGGCGGGGGACGCTTTCAAAGATAGCCCTGCGGTTCGTTGAGAAGATCCAGAAGGAGGGCATATCTTCCCATCGTCTACGCTACTCACTTGGTCCTTCAATCGGCAAGTGCTGTTATGAGGTTGGTGAGGACGTTTTGAATGAATTCAGAGAAGCCTGGCCCGAAGCTGTGAGGTTTTTCTCAAGAAAGAAAGAAGGGGTCTATCTTGATCTGCGGGCGGCGAACCGGTTCCTCTTGAGGTCTGCGGGAGCGGTTGAAGGTGCATCGCTCGATCTCTGCACCCACTGTGAACGCAAGCGTTTCTACTCCTACCGACGCGAGCGGGGGGCAGGGCGTAACTGGGGCATCATCGTCCGCCGATCGAGCTAATGATCAATCTTGTTGACATCCGTTCCGCTTTCCCTATCCTCGACCTATGACACCCAACCGAGGGCTGCTTTCGCGAATCTCACCGGTGATGCTTATCGCTGTCACGATCTTGTTTATAACCATCGTGCCCTTTTTATCCCGGTGGGAGGAGTTTGCCGGAGCCGGTGCGCTCTGCGTCGTGCTTGCATTTTTAGGCCGCGCAGGGTGGCGATTCTGGGGAAGATACCTCAAGATATCACTTCCCCTGATCGTCCTCAGCGTTTTCTTCAACTGGTTTCTCAACCGCTCCCAGGGTGCAGACGCGGTTTGGACTGCGTCAATAATAGGCGCTCGTTTCGCTTTGGCGCTTTTCTTCTCCTTGCTCCTCGTTTACGTCTGTACCCGCGAAGAGCTGGTCTGGGGCCTGGCAAAGCTCTCTGAGAAGCTTTTTCGCCGCCCCGTCATCGGTGAAGTTCTTGCTTTGGCGCTTCTCTCCATACCGTTCTTTCTTGAGTCTTTATCCAAGGTCAGGAGATGGAAGGAGATTCCCGAAGCCGTCGCGGGTGTCTTCGGGAATGCACAGGGTATCGTTACCCATCCTATCGAGATCAAAGGCAAGCAGCCCGGATGGGTGCTGTTTTCAGCGAGTGTGGTTCTTCTGGCTGCAGCCGTGGTGGTAAGATGAGGCTTGCGGCTGTTATAGAATACGACGGCACAAACCTCTTCGGCTGGCAGATTCAGCCGGAGCGGGTAACGGTGCAGGGCGAGATCGAGAACGCCCTTAAGCAGATCACAGGAGAAGAGATTCGAATAACCGGCGCCGGACGTACCGATGCCGGGGTACACGCCCTGGCTCAGGTGGCGTCTTTCGATTACAAGGAATCTCTTCCTCCTGATCGCCTCCAGATAGCATTGAACTCGGTTTTACCCAGATCGATCTTCATCAAATCTATTGAGGAGGTTTCGGATTCCTTTGATGCGAAGCGGGATGCTGCATCTAAACTCTATCGCTACCGTATCATCCGTGCTCGCTCGCCTTTGCGGAGAGCCGCCGCCTGGGAGTATCACTACCCTCTGGATATATCTAAGATGCGAGCCGCGGCCGATCTCTTGGTCGGGACACACGACTACGTAGCACTCTGTGAGGTCGAGGATCCACGCCCTTCTATCACCGTAGACTCAGTGGATATCAGGGAGGAGGGCGATGAGATAATCATAGATGTGAATGGGAGATCCTTTCTTTACAAGATGGTTCGAAGGATGGTGGGGGTTATGACCGAGTGTGGACGCGGTAAGATAGAACCCGAGATAATTCCGCAGTTATTTAGCCGCACCAAGCCTGTTCAGACCATCACGGCCCCTGCAAACGGCCTGGTGCTTGTGAAAGTAGTCTATCCTAAGGAGGCGTAATGGAACTTTACCTTGACACAGGAAACATAGACGAGATAAAAGAGATAGCCGGTTGGGGGGTAGTTGATGGGGTAACCACCAACCCTACGTTGCTTTCCAGGGAGCGCGACCGCGGCGACTACCGCGCGCTCCTTAAAGAGATATGTGACGTGGTTCAGGGCCCTGTATCCGCAGAGGTCACCGCTCTCGATGCCGATGGTATGGTGAGGCAGGCACAATCACTTTCCAAGATATCCGAACACATAGTGGTCAAGATCCCCTGCATCCCTGAAGGACTTAAGGCGACAGGTGTGCTCTTCGAGGAAGGAATCCACGTGAACATGACCCTTACCTTCTCTCCGCTTCAGGCGATCCTTGCAGCCAACGCCGGTGCCGCATACGTTTCGCCTTTTGTGGGTCGCCTCGACGACATAGGCCATGAGGGCATCAATCAGGTGGCTCGCATAAGAGAGATATTTGACAACTACGGCATCGATACCCAGATCATCTTTGCCAGCACCCGTCATCCCGAGCACGTGATGCAAGCGGCACTGATCGGTGCGGATATCTGCACCATGCCTGCCAGGGTTTTCCGTCAGATGGTAAAGCACCCACTAACCGACATCGGTCTCAAACGGTTTCTAGATGACTGGGAGAAGACCGGTTTCTCGATAGAGTGATTTTGCTTGAAGCAAAATCACTCGAACAAGGATGGAACTTGACGTGAAACGACTACTTTCTATCTCCCCATGGCCGTCGGTGTGGTCTCAAGGGGAAGGAGGCGGGGCACCTTCTGAGGCTTACGCGATCGAGGCGATGGTTATGGCAGGATTCAAGACTACGCACCTTTCCCCGCATGCTGCGGGACTACCGCATATTGAAGAAAAGGGTGACGTCCGTTTTGTCCGGATCTCTAATCCATTCGTACGTTTCCGCCCACTTCTTAAGACTGGAATCGCGTTTATATACCGCCTGCCTGCGATCAGTGCATGGTCGGTGCTTGTGTCGGATTGGCTGAGAAAATCTGGCGAGCGTTTCGATCTCGTGGTCGGTCACTCGTCTGAAACTATCTACGCCCTTCGCCGCGTGGCCTCGATCCTGAAGGTGCCTTCCATCTGTAGGCTCTACGGTATAAGTGCTCCTATAGATCAACTTCGCAGAGGTCTAAGGCGCGAGCTTTACTTCGACATACTCTCCTTATTTCGCAATCCACCCGACTATCTTGTTATCACAGACGACGGTACCTGTGGGGATGAGGCGGCGCGAATCTTTGGCCTGGAGCCGGAACGATACTGGTTTCCCCTCAACGGTTACGATCCCAATCTTTTGTCGCTGGACTGCGAGGAATCCTCGTCGCCTTATGTGCTCACGGCGACCAGGCTCGTGGACTGGAAGCGTGTAGATAGGGTGATCCGTATTGCTGCGTTTCTCAAACCTCGCTTGCCTCAGCTTCGGTTCCTCATCCTGGGGGATGGGCCGGAAAGGCCGTCTCTTGAAAGACTCATCAGGGATCTTGATCTCTCCTCCAATGTCCGTTTGTTGGGAAGGGTGCCGCGATCGAGGATGTATGAGTTTCTTCGAGGGGCGTCGGTGGTGCTCTCCACGCAGGATTTGACCAACCTAGGCAACACCGTTCTTGAGGCGCTTGTGCTGGGTAAAGCGGTGGTGGTATTGAATTCGGGCTGCACCGCCAAGCTTATCTTCCACGAGCAGACCGGTCTCATCTATCCACCTGACGATCTTGAAGGTGCAGCAGGAGGGGTTGAAAGGTTGATCAGAGATAAGGGTTTTAGGAGGGCTCTAGGCAGCAGAGCACGTAAGTTTGCCCGTAAGATGCTTAAACCCTGGCCTGAGAGGATTAAAGCAGAGGTGAAGATTTATAGAAGATTCAATCCAATATCATCGTCGTGAGCGAACCCGGTTTCAAGCGAGTAATTATTTATGTGGAGGCTGGGGTTTGATGCGGCGAAGAAGCATCCGGAAATCATCCCCTTTGGGGATGAGAATCTCGCTTAGGCTCAATCCACCTTGCTTTTCGAACAGTACGATGTAATAGATGGCCTTGGCAAGGAACCCGCCTGGTTGTTTCACCTTACCTGCTGCTTAAGAGGCTGTCATAGTGTTTCTCTAGCGATTGAGTGGTTGCTTTGAGATCGTGGAAACGTTCCACGTGCTTGCGGTTTTTTCGTGCGATTTGGGGCCATCTTTTTCGATCGTCGAGCAGTAGTTTTATCACGCGGGCAAGATCTGCTGGATCGGCTTCGTTGGCTAGATAGGGGTAATTCTGGGGTAGGATAAACGGGATGTCGGCATGACGGGTGGCTACGACCGGCAGGCCGCGTGCTTGGGCTTCCAGTATGGTGGTAGGCGCTCCACCTTCGGTTTCACCCTTGCTTGATGTCCTGCTTGGCGCGATGAGGAAATCCGCCTGCTTGAGCTCTCTAAGATAGCCTTGGTAATCAAGAAAGCCCAGAAACCTCACTTTATCCTCAAGTCCTTTCTCTTGAACAAATCTTTCCGCCTTGGCTCTTTCCTGGCCGTCTCCTATCACCCGCAGATCGAGACCGATCCCTTTATTGCTCAGTATCCCTACCGCTTTGAGAGCATCCATCAGTCCTTTCTTTTCAACCATGCGGCCTGCCCATAGGGCGGTGTGGGGATCGGATTTGATCTTGGGTATGCGAAACCCTATCTTGGATACCGGAACCCCGATGCGCTGGAGAGCTACCTTTTCTCGAGGAGCGCCGAGTTTAATGAGTTCTGTCATCATGTTGGGACCTTCGACAAGAAACAGGTCTATCTTTTTCCATAACTTCTGGAACCGATTTCGCCATATCGTCCTTTTAGGGAGCAGGGACATGTCCTGGCCGTAGAAGGTAACCACCATCGGCACGCGCAGGCTTCTCTTCAAAGGTATTGCGTAGGCTCCCCATGTTCCAAAGTGAGCATGAATCAACGCGACGCCTTCTCTCTTAAAAAGCTCTGCGGCAAGCTTAAGTGAGCCGTACCGGAATGGCTCGATGAACTGAAGTCCTGGTCTGGGCAGGTGTGGGCCTACCTCGTAGTGGACTCCGTTGGGTAAAGAAAACTCATCCAGGTTCCGAGATATCAAAGATATAGCCACCGGTCGGTAGCGTTTTAAGGACGCAAGCTGATGGTGGATGAACGTCTCGGAACGTTCAAAGAAACAGTAGTGAAAATGCCCTATCGATATCATTGTTTTGCTCTGCGTAGAAAGTAGGAGGAAAATAAACGGGCAGGTCCTACTATCGTTATTTGAGATTCCAGCTCAGCGCCGAATCTCTCTTTGAATTTCGCTACCCCCTCCATTCTAGGGCTTGGTCCGAAGTCGAATTCGGTTATCCCCCGTTTTGCCGCTTGTTCCATAATCGTCCAGTTCAGAAGTTGATTGGCACCACGCACAGAGTCATCGGCCCTTACCGTATGCCAGGATACCGCTCTTTTATGCCCGTAAAGTACAAGGGATCCTGCCTGGGGTTTTATGTCTTTCCATGCTATAAAGAAGCCTGCCGAGTCAGCCGGCACAAGTATCTCCCGTACCCGCTGGAAGAAGTCTTGTGGATATATCCTTGCAGGTTTCCTTTTCCATCGTTGCAGCGACGCGTTATACATATCCATGTAGGCCTCAAAGTCCTCATCACGCAGGCCAGGGGTTACATATACCCCTGCCTTTTGGGCTTTTTTCATTCGATCCCTATGGTGTTTGGACATCTTTTTGTCCTTCTCAGAGATATTAAGAATATGAGTATAGATCTCTATCTTTCTGAAGACAGCGTTGATGAATGGAGAGTTTGGCGGGAGGTGGATAAGGAACTTGCCCCCTGTTCTACGTATGAGTTCTTGCCAGTAGCCCTCGATCGTGGCGGCATCGGGTACTTTAAGAGCGATGGGTCCTGCCGGGACTCCGGGTACGGAAGATTCGTATCCCGAGAGCAGCCCTTTGGCCAGTTTGATCTTACGTAATGGGGTAATGATCCCCCTCCACTCAAAACTCGCATCTTCGGGCTCGATCTCTTCGGTCACCGCATGCCATAGGGGGGAGGCGAAAGCCGTAGCCCACGGACAGGCGTCCCAGATCCCCTTCCAGGGTTTGAAATCAACGGGCATAGTAGGAAAGAAGCTTGCGGACAGCGGCTATCACATCCTCTACGTCGGTATCTGTGAGGGCTGGGGAGAGGGGTAGGGAAAGGGTGCGCTGTGATATCCTCGCCGCTACCGGGAAATCATCCGGCTTAAATCCGAAGGTGTTTTTGTAGAAGCTGTGCAGATGAAGCGAGATGAAGTGGATGCCGGCACCGATGCCTTCCGCCTTGAGCGCCTCGAGAAACTCGTCCCTTGTTATACTCAGTTGCTCCAACTTCAGCCTCACCGGGTAGAGGTGGTGGGCGTGACGACCTTCTCCAGGCTCAGGCGGGGTTTCTATTCCTTTCATCTGGCCGAGCGCCTCGTTGTAGGTCTGCCAGATCTCTGTTCTACGTTGCCAGCTTTGCTCGATGCGCTCCATCTGGTGCAGGGCCATGGCCGACTGCAGGTCGGTAAGGTTCAACTTGTAGCCCGGGGCAACGGTATCGTAAAACTTAAAGCCCTTTTCGCGGAAGCGATTCCACGCGGTTCTGGTTATTCCGTGCATCCTTAGAAGCTTGAATCGCTTGGCCCAGTCGTCGCGGTTGGTAGCAATCATACCGCCGTCGGCCGTGGTGATGTTCTTGGTGGCGTAGAAGCTGAAGCAGGCCGCATCCCCCAGCACCCCAACGTGCTTGTCCATGTAACGAGCCTCGATTGCATGCGCCGCGTCAACTATGACGGCAATGCTGGCATACTCTGCCAGATAGAGTATCGCCTCCATGTCAACGGGGTAGCCATGAAGATGCACTGGAATAACCGCCCTGGTTTTGGTGGTGATTTGCTCCTGGACATTAACTGGATCAATATTTCCGCTTCGTTCATCTACATCCGCGAAGCGAACCTTTGCTCCGTGGTGAAGGATCACGTTGGCGGTTGATGGATAGGTCAGGGGAGAGGTTATGACCTCGTCTTCAGGTCCCAGATCAAGCATACCAAGCGAGAGGTAAAGCGCGGCGGTGCAAGAGTTGACTGCGATTGCGTGCTTTGCTTCGGTATATTCGGCAAACATCTGCTCGAAGCGCTCGGTTTTCGGGCCATGGCCGATCCAGCCTGAGCGAAGGGTATCGGCCACCTCGGCTATGTCCTCTTCCCTGATGTCAGGCTTACCGAAGACAAGGAACTCTTCACGTACGGGCTTCCCGCCCTCAATCGCTGGCTTCATTAAGCCATTTTAGCCGGAATTCGGTTCCCGTCAATGAGTAGGTCGGTCTTCAATTTCCGGGTCTTGAGTTGACAATGTTGGTCAAACCACTAGGATAGTAGAGTGATTGCTTTGTTAGTTTCACTTCTTCTTGCATGGGGCGGACGTTCCCCTGATGTTTTAGATATGCCTTCATATTCACGTTCTCGTACCGACTATAACTTCGAGGTTCTTGACCACTGGCCTTACGGGTCTGGGTTCTCGGTGCTGCGCGATGGTGACTACCTCTTCTACACCAACGGTGCGGTGCTGCAAATTGGTGAGGTCAGCTCCTCAGGGGAAGTCTTCTGGCTTTCCGAGATTATTTTTCCAGGGATGGCCTACACTTGTGTAAAATCCAACAGTCGTCTTTATGTTGCTATAGACGACCGGGGCGTTGCGATTGTGGATGTCTTATCCCTTAACGATCCCCAACTACTTAATCTCTTTTCCACCGGCGGGCGGGTCTTCGGTCTTGCAACCCGCGGCGATACCCTCTACGCTGCGATGGGTTCAGAAGGTCTTGAGATATACGACTGCCGCAACCCGTCTAATCCCCAGCTCCTAGGCTCTCTTTCCGGTTTTAATCTTCGTTCGCTTGAGCTTTACGAAGACTTCCTCTACGCCACCGATGTCTCTAAAGGTCTTTTGGTGCTGGATGTCTCCGATCCTTGTGAGCCACGTTCTATCGCAGGACTCGACCTTACAGGCCAGCACTACGGGCTTGCACTTGACACATCCCGTAATCAAGCGGTGGTGTGTTCGTTCGACGGAGGTATGCATGTTGTTGACGTTTCAATGCCTTACGATCCTGTTCTTTTCGCTTCGATACCGATATTCGGGGCGTGGAAGGTTGATCTAGACGATACGCTCGCCTACGTTGTTTCATGGGATGACTCTCTGCACATAATCAACATCCCTTCAGGGGAAGGGATTGGCGGGCTGGGTTTTGATACCCTGGGTGTTACGGGTGTTACGGGTGTGTGGCCTTACGATGTCTCGGTAGAAGGTGATTACGGCGCGGTGGCCGGATTTCTCGGATCGTGGTGGTTGTTCGATCTTTCCGATCCGGCCACTCCTTCTCATACAGACGACGCGGTTCTTGGTGGATCATCGCAGGTAGTAGCCTGTAATGATGACTGGATTGTGCTGGGTATGCAAGGCGGAACACTTGCATTCTTTCCGAGAAGCGATTCGTTTTTCCTCACGCGATTTTTTTCAACGCAAGACTGGCCGCGAGATCTCGAAATTCACGACGATACGCTTTACGTGGCCGAGAGCTGGGGAGGCCTTGCTCTTTATAGTATGCCTGATCCCGCAGGACAATCGGACGAAGTTTCCCTGATATCCCGCCTGGCCTTTGATGGGGTCCATGTCTGGGCTTTGGAAGTTGATTCAAGTTTTGCCTACCTTGCCTGCGGCGATTCCGGACTTATTGTGGTTGACCTTTCCAATCCGTCCTTTCCAAGCGAGGCGGCGCGTATTCACCTGGATGCTCGCGCGCTTTCGGTATTCAAGCGCGGGGATACAGCCTATGTAGGCTTTGAGGAATCAGGCATAGGTCTGGTTGATGTCAGCGTACCGGACGCCCCGTTTTTCTTAGAAACCAAACCTACTGCAGGCGGTGTGCTTGATATGGCCTTGCAGGACTCGCTACTTTTCGTAGCCCAGGCAACCGAAGGTGCGGCTATCTACGACATCTCTGGATTGGATTGGCAACTGCTATCTACCATCCCGACCGAGCACGTTAACTTTTCCCTTGTCTTGGAGGCTTGCAATCTTTTTTTAGCACATGGAGCGGCCGGAATCTACGCATACGACGTAGCCAACCCATCCTTTCCGCATCTTGTTGGGAGTTTGAACACCGGCGGGGAGTCGCGAGACATCGTTTCTCTGGGCGATACCCTCCTGGTTGCAGACGGCTATGACGGGTTGCTGCGTGTGCTTTTCCTTGGTTTAGGGATAGAGGAACATTTCCCAGTGCCAGCATCTGCAATAGAAGTATGGCCGAATCCATTTAGTTCCGTTTTGTATTTCAGCAGACCGGTTCAGGCCCGGCTCTACGACGCCTCGGGTAGACTTCAGGCGAACATTCATGGGGCCAGATTTGACGCCTCCGAGCTGCTTGCGGGGGTGTATTTTATTCGGGGCAAGAACTGGTACTGCAAGGTCGTGAAAGCTCCTTCCTCTCGATGAAGTCCCTTGTCTTCTGCGGCACGAGTGGATTTTTTTAGAGCGGTTCTTTATTAACCTTACCACTTGACAAGCGCCCTAAAATCCTTACGATTATACGGATATATGGAGTTGTTACGAATATCTAAACCCAAGGAGGTCTTTATGAAGAAATGGATAAGTGTGCTTCTCGTAATAGGGGTGGTTAGCGCCTTCGGGCAAGCGTGGGACATCAAGGCAGTGGATACCACCGGCAACGTCGGGCTATTTACCTCACTGGCGATCGACTCGGAGAATAACCCACACATCGCCTACTTATACGCGGACAGTGCGTTTCTCAAGTATGCTGCCTGGAACGGTACGGATTGGGATATAGAGGTTGTCGACGATAACGGCGGCCTAGGCGGAGTCGGTTTCTTCGCCTCACTGGCTCTTGGTCCGCTGACCGACCTGCCTCAGATCGCATACTACGACGTGGCGAACGCCAATCTCAAATGGGCGAATCTTGATGGTTCAGGACACTGGATTGTCGGCACTCCGGATCCCAGCGACAACGATGTAGGCCAGGGATGCGATATAGCGGTGGATCAAGATGATTATGCTCATATATCCTACTATGATGCTACCACGAACTATCTCCTCTACGTTCGATCCTCGGCTACAGGATGGATGCGCGATACAGTGGATAGCGTAGGGCCGCTTCCTATCTTTGGAACCGATATATCCGGCACCTCGATCACTCTTGATTCCATCGGCACCCCCTACATCGCCTACTACGCCTGGGACGGCGACCCCTTGACCGGCACCGGTTACCTCAAGTATGCGTATCTTGTTTCAGGTAACTGGATGATAGATACCGTTGAGATGGTTCCCGGTGATAACATAGGAGCCTGGCCGGATATCCTCATCAACGAAAATGCAGGTAGCTTTCCCTACATCAGCTACTTCAATGCTACAAACGGATACTTCACGTATGCTCGTTGGACCGGCTCGGCATGGGCAATCGATGTAATAGATCAAGGGTCATACGGATCTCAGGCGCTTGGTTCTACCCACGCCAGCTACTACAGTGAAGTGAATGGCGATCTCAAGTACGCCTACTCCGAGAACTACCTCGGCTGGCATACCGAGAAGGTGGATACCACAGGTGACGTTGGAAAGTATACATCCATTGCCCTCAGCTATCAAGGTGAGGTCAGCTTCCCCCACATCTCCTACTATGACGCGACCAACGGCGATCTAAAATACGTCACCAAGATCATCAAGGACGTCTTACCCATAACGTGGTGGTTCCAAGGTCACCCGCCGGATTTCCGACAGATCCATCCCGACTCGATATACACCCCTATGGCCACGGTTCGCAATCAGAGCAACACGCCAGCTACGTTTGATGTGGAGTTCAAGATCTTCTACTCCGGGTTTCAGGACTACTCAAGCACGAAGGCCGTTGGCCCGCTGGGTGTGGACGAGGAAGCAGAGGTTACCTTTAATGGGTGGGTGAACGTTCCTCATCACGATAGTGCCTGGTACGACATCCGGCTTTACACATTACTTGCTGGCGACTCGGTACCGGACAACGACACCATCTACGATTCACTCTACTGCACTTCTGCGGCTGTGAAAGAGAAGGAGATTGCCCCGACTACTTATGAACTTTCAGTTACCGGTGGAGCGGTTATGCTTGCGTTACCTGTACTTACCGATGGTGAGCTTTACGTGCTCGACATTGCCGGCCGCCGCAGGCTGACCCTTCACGAGGGTATGCTTGCAGCTGGCGTACACGAGTTCACGCTTGACGAAAGCGCGCTTCCTAACGGTGTTTACTTCATCAAGTTCTCTTCGCCTGCAGCCAACCTGACGCGTAAGACAGTACTCGTGCGTTAAGCACATAACTCCTTAACCATTTGCCGCCCCGAAAGGGGCGGCTTTTTTGTGCGTGTAGATTTCTAAGTGGGCAATCTTTGATTTGGATAGCAGGATATTAAACTATCGAATGAGGAGGGCTACCACCAGAAGAGATAGCGGAAGCAGAGCCTTATGAAACGCAGGGTATCCAGGAATGGATTGATGTGTGAGCGTGGCGAGGTGTAGAGTGTGGTGATGGGTACCTCGGCTATCCGATAACCTGCCCGTAAAGCCCGGGCCACAAGCTCGGACTCGGTGTCGAAGTGGTTCGTCCTTAGAGGTACTTTCCGCAGGACTTCTGCTGAGATGAGCCTGTATCCGCACTGAGAATCGGTGACCGGTTTATGTGCCCCAAAGATCGAGAGTACCATCGATGTCAGACGGTTAATGAACCAGCGGTCGAAGGGCATACCCTTCATGTTGCGGCGTCGCGTGCCTATCGCCATGTCGAATTCTGCCGGGTTCAGGGCAAGAAACCTTGAGGCCTCCCCTACGTCGTGTTGGGTATCCGCGTCAATGGTCATGATCCATTCATAGCCTGCTTTGATTGCCGCAGCGAACCCTGTCTTGTGCGCCGCTCCCTTACCACGGTTTTTTTCGTGCACCATGACGTTTACCTCCATACCTCGTGCCACCTCACCCGTCGGGTCCGGCGAACCGTCGTCAACAACCCAGATCTGATAAGGTTCAGCGCCGAAGCGAAACCAATCGGAAAGAACCTTGGCAAGCGTATCAGCCGCCTCGTAGGCGGGAATGACTATGGCTACATCTTTGAGCTCAATCAATCTTCTTGCCTCAAGCGTTTCACCGTTAACATGTTACGCATATCTGCATCCGGTGCAGTAGGTGTTTCCATGATTGCAGGTAGATGCTTGAGTTTGGGATGATTTATGATACGTCTGAACGCTTCAAGCCCCATCTGGCCTTTACCTATGTCCCAGTGGCGGTCGTTATGGCTTCCCAAGGGTGTTTTGGAATCATTCAGGTGGAGAAGCAGAAGTTTCTCAAGACCTATCAGGTGATCTATCTGGGCCATGGTTTCTTCCAATCCCTTGCTGGTATGAAGGGGGTAGCCTGCCTGGAAGGCGTGAGCGGTATCAAGGCAGATACCCACGGAATCCTTCTTCCCAACCCCCTCTATTATCCTTGCCAGATCATCAAAACTTCCCCCAAGGCGAGTGCCGCCGCCCGAGGTATTCTCGACAAGTATCTTTACCTTCTTTGTAGTGGCAGAAGAGATAGCTTGATTAAGTGAGGTTGCAACCCGACTTATCCCTTCATCCATGTTGGAGTTCTTGAATGCGCCGGGATGAAGAACCAGGAAATCAGCACCCAGGATGGATGAGCGCCCAAGCTCTGCTGAAAGCGCCTGCTGCGAACGTTCGAGCAGCTCTTCGTCAGGCGTTGCAAGGTTAGGGAGATAAAACAGGTGAACGGTTAGCGGATGGAGTTGAGCCTCTTTCAGTGATGCCCGAAAACCAGCGACCACATCAGGATCAAGAGGGGTGCGCTTCCACTGCTTATTGGAGGCGGTAAATATCTGCACCGTCTCACACCCCAGACGGTTTGCACGCTCGATAACGTTAGTAAAACCTCCGGCGATGCTTACGTGGAAGCCGAACCTCAAGTCCGCTCTCCGCTGTCCAGGCTTTCACGACCGCGAATAGCCTTGCTGATAGTAACCTCGTCTGCGAGTCCAAGGTCCGTACCTACTGGGATGCCCCTTGCGATTCTTGATACGCGTATACCCATGCCCTTAAGTTGTCCGGCCACGTAAAGGGCGGTGGTTTCTCCCTCGGTTGTCGCCGAGGTTGCAAGTATCACCTCCTTTGTCCCTTCATTCTTGACACGTTCTACGAGTTCAGTGATACGCAGCTCGTCTGCAGATACATCCTCCATAGGGGAAAGCACCCCGCCAAGCACGTGATAAAGTCCTTGGTAGGCCTCGGCACGCTCGATTAGCGGTATATCAAAAGCCTCCTCTACAACGCAGATCTCGGTCTGTACGCGTGAGGGATCTTTGCAGATCTCACAAAACTCATCTTCTGTCAGGTTGCCGCATCGCCTACAGGTACGGGTCCGGCTGCGCGCCTCAAGTATCGCTTCGCTGAGCCTAGCGGCATCTTCATGCTCAATACGCAAGATGTAGCGCGCGATACGCTGGGCGCTTTTTTCGCCTATACCGGGCAGTTGCTTAAAGCGTTGGATCAGCCTGGCTAATGCAGTCATTCGGAATCAGAAAAGACCTGGAAAAGGAATGCCTATAACCTTTTGGACCTCGGCTTGCGCTGCCTGTTTTGCCTTGCGTCGCGCTTCGTTGACCGCAGCGATCACGAGGTCCTCAAGCATCTGGCTTTCTTCTGGATCGATTACTTCCCGCTCTATCTTAAGCTCAAGTATGGTGCCGTTTCCGTCGGCTACGGCTTTGACCATCCCCCCGCCAGAGGCTGCCTGGCCTCGTGCCGCAGCCATGATATCGGCCATTTTCTTCTGTATCTCCTGGGCTTTCCGCAATAAGTCGGCTTGTTTCATCGAACTATCTCTCCTTTGAAGATATCCAGCACATCCTCAACCGCAGAGCGAGGTTTGGATTTAGAACCCCGGCTTTCTGATTTTTGGGGCTTGCTTGCCTTAAACTCAAGCCGTAGCTTTTGCCCTGCTAGCTTTGAAAGCCTTTCCTCGAGGTGTTCCTGTTCCGCTTTAAGACGGCCTATATTGAGCTCCGGGTTGTTGTTTATCCCTATCGTTAAAAGGTTGTCTTGAGCCTCTATGATCCCTGATCCCTGAAGCGCCAGGGTTACAAAGGATTCCTCGGTTTCTATCTCTTCCATAAAACGTTTCCATACCTGTTTCAGGGATGCGGTTTGTGCCGGTTCTTCCGCTTCCTTCAGCTTTTCATCCGCCTTTTCTTTCCCATTTGCAAGGGTTGGTTTTGAGGTCAGGGAGGATGGGCAGGTTTTTGGTGATCGGGAGGATTCTTTAGGAACCGGTTGCTTTTCTCCCATATCCAGTAATGAAAGTGCCATGGTTTCTATGAAGATAACCTTCTCGCGGCTGCGCTTGAAGGCCTCTTCGGCTTTGAGAAAACGCTCAAGTATCCGTACCAGCTGCTTTGGGGTATAATGTTGGGTTTCGCTCAAGGCGCTTTCAGGGAAGGCTGATCTATCCGCCGTCATGCCCAAACTGGTAAATAGAAGGACGCGTAGAAAACCTATCATCCCGAAGTAGAACTCGGCCACGTCGTATCCTGCTGAAAAGGTCTGTTCCAGGAACGCAAGCAGCGCGGCTTCGTCTTTCTCTTCAACCAGCTTGAGAAGATGGGAGAAACGTTCATATGGGACTATCCCTAAAAGCTCGGTTACGTCGTTTGCAGTGACCTTCCCTTGCTTGAAGGTGGTTATCTGCTCAAGCACGCCTTCTGCGTCGCGCAGGCCGCCGTCGGCGATATCCGCGATCAATCGTATGGCATCCTCCTCGACGTCCAGCTTCTCATTCTCGATTATCATCTTAAGGCGCTTGGTTATAACGTCAGGCGCTATGCGTTTGAAGTCGAACCGCTGGCAGCGCGAGAGGATGGTTGCAGGAACCTTGTGCGGTTGGGTGGTAGCAAAGATGAAAATCACATGCCGAGGAGGTTCCTCCAGGGTTTTAAGAAGCGCGTTGAACGCCTCGGTAGTCAGCATGTGAACCTCATCAATAATATAGATGCGGTAGCGCCCACTTGTAGGTCTGTAGCGGACGTTCTCCCTCAGCTCCCTTATCTGGTCTATCCCTCGGTTGGATGCTCCGTCTATCTCAAGCACGTCAAAGCTCTTGGAGCCCGCTATCTCCAGGCACGTCGAGCACTTGTTGCACGGATGGATCGTTGGCCCTTCTACGCAGTTCAGACTCTTGGCAAGTATTCTTGCCGTTGTGGTCTTACCAACCCCTCTTGGGCCTGCGAAAAGATAGGCATGTACGAGCCGGTTGCGCTGGATGGCGTTTATTAGGGTGCGCTTGATGTGCTTCTGGTCGAATAATTCATCAAAGGTCTGGGGCCGGTAGCGCAGAGAGAATGTGCGGGGTTCCATCATTTTTTGACTAGAGGGTTCCTTGGTTTAAAAGTGTTCGGCCGTGCGGCACCTTCGTCCGGGGCGGCAAGGACTGCAAAAACGAGGCGACTCCAACCAGGCTTACTTTGCACCGTAACAGCGTCCGCGTACCGTTGCTTCCTTCCGGACCTGGCGGGGTTGGCGGGGCGTTGCGAGCAAAGACCCGATCTTCATCATCGTCCGCTCCCGCAGTGGCCCCAGCTCTCCCGGCCTCATGATGCCCTTCAGCCTCGCGTATGGCGGGTTTCGAGTAAAGGAGACCGCCAGCCTCCCGCCTAGCACGGCCGAACCTCACTAGTCTCGAAGTTCCTCTTTAGGAATAACTACCTTCATATCCATGGTATTCAATCCCTTCGGGATAGCCCCGTATATCTCAAGCTTATCGGCTAGTTCCTGGATAGCGTTTTGGTCGATCTCGTGAGTCCGCTGGAAGCCAGGTAGATTCAGGCGTTCGATCAACTGTTTGTCTTCGATTCCGAAGGCGCGTGCAAGGACAGCACGAGCGGTATCGGTATTCTTGGCCATCTCGAGATAGGTTAACTCCATGGCCTTGTTCATTCGTTTCACAGCAAGTTCATTGTCATGAAAGTACTCGGGCGTTACAAAAAGACCGGAGCCCAGATAGGGAGAGTTGATCCACTTGAGGAACATGGCACCTTCTGCAAATGGTTCGCTCAGATGGACCTTGGCTAAGGTGAAGTAGGGCTCAAGCGGCAGGATAAGATCCACCTCTCCGGACTCAAGTGCTGCAAGGAGCTTCTCTGAAGGATAGACCTTGATTGTGACCGTGGCTGGATCTATCTCTGTGGAGACAATAGCAGCCCGCATTGCCGTTTCGGTTCCCGGTGTTACCCCTACAGTCTTTCCTTCGAGGTCGCTTATCTTATCGAATCTCAGTCCCTTGCGTGGAAAGAGCCCCTCCTGGGGTGTTGCTACCTTGAACTCCACCGCAAAGAAGCAAAGCAAGGTATCACCCCGCTCGCTCATCCAGCGCAACGCCTCTGGCCAGGGGACTAAAGCAAAGTCGGCTTGGCCTGCAACCAAAGCCTCAAGCGCTTTTTGGGGATCCTCGACCCGCTCTATCGTTGCTTCAACCTTTACTGCTTTATCTTCAAAGATACCCTTTTCCTGAGCGTAGTATACAGGAACGGAGGAAACAGAAGGTTCTACAAGCACCTTCACCTGAACCGGACGTGAGAGCTTGACCAGAGGTATAATGAGTATAGCTCCAAGTGCAGCTGCAAGGAGGATGATTACAACAGTGAGGATGTGTTTTAACTTCATCAATTTCCTCCTTCTTTTTTGATCAACTCGTCGTATTTCTTTAACAGTTCACTGGCTTTTTTGATCTCCCCTCGCTCCCTTGCTATAACGGCCAGGTTGCGGTAAGCATCTGCTATGTTTTCGTCTATTTCAATCACTTTTTCCAGATGCTTTTCTGCTTCATCGAGTTCCTTAGGATCGAACTTCAGGTAGCATATGCCAAGGTATAGGTGGACGTAGTAATCTTCCTCAGCCTCGGCTTCAATCTTCTTAAGCAACTCCACGGCCTGTGAATATCCCCCTGTGTAATAAGAAGAAAAGACCTTATCCCACATCACGTTGATGTTTTCTGGATCAAGCTGGAGAGCCAGCGCGAGAGCGGAATCGGCTTCGGGGTATTTTTTGCTTTCCATGTAGCTTTTCCCCAGCCAATTATAGGCATCGCTGAGTTGACGTTTCTTGCCCACATAGCCGCTTTGCCAGCGCAGGAACGCTGCGGCTTCGGCAGGGATGAGGCCGTAGTTCGTAATAAGCATATCTTGCTTCTCATCCATGGTGACACTGTCGCTTGATTCCTCCAACTCTTCCATCGAAGCGAGCATCTCGGCAACATCTTCGTTCTCAAGGCCCAGCTGCGTTCCTATGCCTTCTTTAAGTTTCTCAAGCTCGGCGTTGAACCTAGCGGTTGATACCTTGAATAACTCGACGGCCTCTTCCTTGTCCCCTTTAATCAGATTTACCCTACCTTTAAGATACGCTACGTCAGGGGACTCCGGGTTTATCTTCTCCAGTTCTGCAGCTACGTCCAGGGCTTCATCCAGCTGGCGGTTCTGCAGGTAGAAACGGCCCAGGAGCACGTAGTTTTGTTCGCGTTTGTGGTCGAGCTTGATGCCCATTCGCAGGAACAGAATCATGGTATCTGCTTTTGAAGGCTCATAGAGCATCTTTTGCGCGCCGTAGTAGAAGGCAATCTGGGCAAGATCATAGGCTTCCTCGTCTTTCTTTATTATCTCTGCGGTTGTGTCGCGTTTAAGCACCTCGAGGAACGCCCTGGCCGCTTCAATTAGATCCGGCTCCTTTATTCTTATGCTTGCCTTCCCGTGCCACATATACGACTCGGTGACGGCCAGGCCCTTTTCTATGGATTTTAGGAAAAGAGTGTCTGCCTTTTCGTAACGTCCGTCCCGATAGTGGACCTTCCCACCTTCCAGGAGATGGCTTCCTTTTGCGGCAAAGGCGAGCGTAACCATAACTCCTAAAAGACCAGCAAGGCGTCTCATCTCTTTCCTCCTTCGTCTAAGCCTTTAGCGGCCCAATGCTCTTTCTTTACCGATTATAGGGAACTTTCCTCATCTTGCAAGCTTAGTCTATTGTCCGCAGGTGAATTGTCAATATTTTGTTGTGCGTTCGATGCATCATGGTTGTGTTCTGCAATCTCTGCGAAGGCCAGGTAGGCGGTATGCGAGATCATCCTTTCCCTCGGTCGTGCCCCCTGCGGACGGATCAGCATCTCTCGCAGCATTACCTCCCAGACCTCGAACCGGGTGAACCCATGCTTTCCTAAAGCCTTGCGGGTTTCTTGCAGCTGTTCTGTTGTAGGGCTCAGGGATACCCACCGGCCTGCACATACGAGGGCCTTGGCAGCGTGAGGTACGATACCCCATGGTTCTGGCACGTCCACAACGCACACGTCAATCCCTCTTACCCCGAATCCTTGTTTTTCTACGTCGCGCAGCTCGAAGGTTACGAATTCTTCCATACCCAGTCTGGCAACGTTGGCCATGGCTATCTCAAGGAACTCCGGACGGCGCTCAAAGGAATATACGTGGCCTTGAGGCTGCACGTAGCGTGCAAGGATGAAGGTTAAAGCGCCTGAGCCGGAACCAACCTCTGCTACGCGAACCCCAGGGGCGATGGATGCCCTCAAAAGCATGTAGCCGACATCCTTGGGATAGGCTATGGTTGTGCGGCGTTTGACCCCTATCATCAGGTCGGCTAAGGACGGGCTCAGAAGTGTGAAGCTGGTCCCCATGTGGGTCTTTACAACTTCCCCGTAGTTGCGTCCTATGATCTGGCCCCAGGGGATGCGTCCCTTGTGGCACTCGAAGTCGCCTTTTTCGAGCACCCTCCTCAGGTAGTGAAGGCGTTCATCGTGGTAGAAGAGAACCTGCTCGCCCGGCGTTATTCCTGCCATATTCTAAGCAAGATGGATAAGACGGTTTTGCCCGGCCGTGAGGATTTTACCTTGAGCTTACCGTGGTGAAGCTGTTGGATTACGCGACGGGAAAGTGCAAGCCCGATCCCCCAGCCGTGCTTCTTGGTGGAGAATCCGGTTCTGAAGAGATCCCGGGTGTGTTTTACCTGGATTCCCGCTCCGGTGTCGGTTATCGTTATCTCGTAGCAGTTGCTCTTTTCTGCTTTCTTGCCTGCTACGGCTATCTTCCCCGACTTGCGTCCTATGGCGTCGATGGAGTTGCGGATAAGGTTCTCAAGCGTCCAGGAGATGAGTGTAGGATCAATGAGCAGGCGCGCATTCTCAGAGACCTTCACCTCAAAGTTGATGCGAGAGGGGGCGCGGTGCTGCATGAAGCGAACCGTCTTCCTTATTATCGGTTCAATCTCATGGGGCTCAAGACGCGGCTTGTCTCCGATGCGTGCAAAGCGATCCAGGATCCCCTTGATGCGTTCAAGATCGGCTCCTATCTCTTTCGATGCCTCTGCGTCCAGCTTGGGGCGAATCAGTTCACTCCACCCCAGGAGCGAGGAGACAGGGGTTCCCAGTTGATGGGCGGTCTCACGTGCGAGAGCCACCCATAGCTTTTCCTGTTCCCGACGTGATGAGGCCACAATGAATACGAATCCTAAGATAACAAACAAAACGATGAAGGATATCTGAATAAGGGGGAAATACTGCAGCATGGTCCATGATTTAGGCAACCCGTAGTGCAGCACACTTAAGGTAAGGGTATCTAACCCCAGGGTGTCTAGTGTCAGTGGGTCCGTAACAGGTACTACTGCCCGAATAGGGATAGGCTCATGTTCGCGGTCGAGTTTTTGTATGAATCGAGGCAGTGCATCGGGGATGGTATCGCGGTGAGGGACGTTTCGAAAGCTCTGAGGGTTGCCGGCGCTGTCCGTTATCACCACCGGGAAGTCTACCTGACTCACTATCTCTTCAAACAGGAGATTTTCAAGGAGCATCTGGGTTTCTGGTGATGCCAGTGAGCGTATGTAGCTTGCATAGAGTCTTGAACGGAAAAGGGTTTCTTCTTCGAGTTTCTTGAGGAGCCGCTGAGAGTAAAAGGCCCAGAATACCGCTAAGGCCAGGAGTCCGGCCACGGCGTATATCTGAATGAATCTACGCAGGTTCAAAGCGAAAGGCTTACTAGAGCTTCTTCGATTGCCTCAAGCAGAGGTGTTCCTTTAGGGGGATGTGTAATTACCTTGATGCAGGGTGAGGAAGGCAGATTGAGGCGGGCCTTGTCTGGCAGGATAACAACGGACGGTGTTCCTAAAAGGTAGGCTAGCTCGAAGCTGCGATCCGGTTTACCTATGTAGGCAGAGGCTGATGCAAGTAAACTTGCCTTTATCTGCGGTTCTTCTTCCATCCATTTCTCGGCTCCGAAGACCTTCATCCCGCCGAGGCGTTCAGCATCAATGGAGATTGATGAGAGGAGGTAGAGGGTTTTGTTCCCGGATCTATGTCCATGTTTCTTTAGCCACTCGTTGGCCCTTTGTTGGACAACTTGAAGACGGGGGAGGCTTTCCTCGATCTTTCCTCCGCACGCCAGATACCTGCTCATAAACTGGGCCCGCTTTCGAAGATCCGCTTCCTTGTCCGGCACGAACAGGATATTAAAGTAGGGGAAGAGTCCTTCGGCCTGGTAGGTGATTCGTAGTTTGGCCTCAGAAAGGATGGCAAGCTCAGGTAAAGGAGATGGGTCAAGATCCACGAATAAATCGAAGGAGGATTTAGCGAACCTCTCTTTCAGGGCTTTGAAGGCCTTTGAGCCGTGAGAAGGTGTCTCTGTGAGATCAATCTTTTCCTGAAATATGGTGTTGAGCCCCGAAAAAAGCAGCTCTGCGTCCAGCGGTGAAAGCACAGTAATCTTGCGCCCCTTTTTAGCTTTTTTCAGAGCCCCTGTAATATAAAGCGAGAAGAGTGTATGTGGTGCTAGCTCTGCAAGACGCACAAGCACATTCCTGGCTCCGTGCAACTCGGCATGGAAGGAGATCTCTTTCCTGGCAAGACGCGACTTACTCCACGCAAGGTATATTGCTCTTGTCAGTGCTGTCATACTCAAGTCTAGACAGAATCCGGGTTATGTCAAGAACAACAGATGCCTCGATTACTTTCCAGACATTATAGTGTTTATAACTTGTCCATCGCATCCGAGGAAGAGGTTAAGGCTTAATCGCGGTAATCTCCAGGGAGATATCCAACGCCTTTGCGGAGTGGGTGAGTGCACCTACTGAGATGTAGGCAACCCCTGTGAGTGCTATATCCCGGACGGTCTCAAGACTCACACCACCCGAGGCCTCAAGCTCCACCTTCCCTTTAACAAGCTGGACCGCCTCACGCATCATATCCAGGCTCATGTTGTCGAGCATAATACGGTCAATACCGTCTATCTCGAGAGCCTCGCTGACCTGATCCAGGGTCGCACACTCAACCTCGATCTTCAGATCGCGGTTTGGCTGCCTGGCAGCCCTGACCGCTGCAGCAATTGATCCACAAGCCGCGATGTGGTTATCCTTGATAAGAATCATATCGTAGAGCCCCATGCGATGATTGTAGCCCCAGCCACATCGGACAGCCGCCTTCTCAAGCGCACGCAGACCAGGCGTTGTCTTTCGGGTATCAAGGATCTTAGCACGGGTGCCGTCCACAGCGGCTACAAAACGGAAGGTGAGGGTAGCGATACCCGAGAGGTGCTGAAGGAAGTTAAGCGCTGTTCGCTCTGCAACCAGAATTCCCCTCCCAGGTCCGGAAAGCTTGGCCAGCTCATCACCTACGTTTATCCTCTCCCCATTGTTAAACAAGAAGGTTACTTCAACCCGATCCTCTACCTGACGAAACGCCTCCTTGGCCACCTGGGCCCCTGCCAGCACCCCTTCCTCCTTGCAGAGTATAATGGCTTCGGCCTGAGTTCCTGCAGGTACCGTGGCAAGAGTTGTAACATCGCCGATCCCTATATCCTCGGCAAGCGCTCTTCTAACGCTGTCCTTTACCGCGTCTTCGTAGGAATAACGACTATTCATCTCGTTATTGTAGCCGAATAACTAAAGAGGTCAACTAATCTAAGCGATTCATTCATGATAAGTTCAAGATTCTCTCCTCCTTCAGGTTGACGAAACCTTGCTCAGAGTTATACTGAACGGATGAAGAGATTCAAGGTACTGTTCAAACCCGAAGCTGAGGGAGGATACACCGCATCTGTTCCCTCTCTGCCCGGATGCATCTCGTACGGTGAAACCTTGGAGGAAGCGAAGAAGATGGTTGCCGACGCCATATCCTGCTACCTGAAATGTATGAAAGAGCACGGGGAATGCTGTACGGATGATTCGATGTGTGTAATGGATGAAATCTCAATCGCAGATGAATAAGGTCCCTGCGTTAAAATCCAAAGATCTGTTGCGCCTCCTGAAAGACGCGGGATTCCACGAAGATCATCGTTCGGGAAGTCACGTTATCATGCACTCGGATTCCAGAGGGGCGCGAGTAGCTGTCCCTTTCCACCAAAAGGACTTGCCAATGGGCACCATACAGGCTATCCTGCGGGCGGCTCACCTGGATAGAAGGGAAGTCATGGAACTACTCTATGCCTGAATTCAAGCTGGTAACCGACATGACGCCAGCCGGCGATCAGCCCCAGGCGATAAGGGAACTGGTTAATGGGATCAACAGAGGTGATAAGCATCAAACCCTTCTCGGGGTTACAGGATCGGGCAAGACCTTTGTGATGGCCAACGTTATTCAAGAGGTGCAGCGCCCAACGCTTGTGATGAGCCCTAACAAGACCCTTGCCGCACAGCTTTACGGCGAGTACCGCCAGTTCTTCCCTCACAACGCGGTGGAGTACTTCATCTCTTACTACGACTACTACCAGCCCGAGGCCTACGTACCAGAGTACGACCTCTACATCGAGAAGGAAGCCGACATCAACGAGGAGATCGAGCGGCTGAGGCTGAGGGCGACCGCATCGCTTCTATCACGCAAAGACGTAATCATAGTGGCCTCTGTATCCTGCATCTACAACATCGGCGAACCTCGTGAGTTCGCCGACCGGGTTAAGCTGGTAAAGGTAGGCGATGAGCTGGACAGAGATGACCTTCTGGCTAATCTTGTTCGTGAGCAGTACTCGCGCAACGACTACGAGCTGAAGCGCTCGTCTTTCAGGGTTCGGGGCGACGTTGTGGAGATATGGCCTGCGCACGAGGATGTAGCTTTACGCATCGAGTTCTTCGGCGAGGAGATAGAGTTCATCAAGCGCTTCAACTCGGTATCAGGCAAGGTGATAGATGAGCCGGAAAGTGTCATGATCTTCCCTGCGCGGCATTTTATGGTATCTGAAGTGACTCTGATGGATGCGCTGAGGTCAATTGAACAAGAGATGATCGAACGGGTGGCAGAGTTGGAAGGCCAGGGTAAACTCCTTGAGGCGCAGAGACTAAAGACCCGCACCAAGTATGACATCGAGATGCTGCGCGAGGTCGGCTACTGCCCGGGGATCGAGAACTACTCAAGACATCTCTCAGGCAGAGCCCCGGGTTCACGCCCGTGGTGCCTTCTCGACTACTTCCACAAGGATTTTTTGACCATCATGGACGAATCGCACGTAGGCCTGCCTCAGGTCGACGGGATGTACAAGGGCGACCGCTTTCGTAAAGAAAACCTGGTAAATCACGGCTTCCGCCTGCCTTCGGCTTTGGATAACCGGCCCTTGAAGTTTGCAGAGTTCGAAACCCTCGTGGAACAGCGCATCTACACCTCGGCTACACCAGGTGACTACGAGCTTATCAACTCCAAGGATCGGGTGATTGACCTGGTGGTGCGTCCTACCGGTCTGGTTGATCCTCCCATGGAAATCCGACCTACTGCCAACCAGGTGGATGATTTAATCGAGGAGATACGAATACGCGCTGAACGCAATGAGAGGACTCTAGTCACAACCCTTACCAAGCGCATGGCCGAGGATTTGGCAACCTACCTTGCTGAGATGGGGCTGCGGGTGCACTACATGCACTCGGAGATCAACGCGCTTGAGCGTGTAGAGCTTCTACGCGGGCTGCGATTAGGCGAGTTCGACGTGCTGGTAGGCATCAACCTGTTGCGTGAGGGGCTGGATCTGCCCGAGGTTTCGCTTGTGGCCATACTCGACGCGGACAAGGAGGGGTTCCTGCGCGATACACGCTCGCTCATCCAGACCTCAGGCCGGGCGGCCCGCAATGTGGAGGGGCTGGTGCTCCTTTACGCAGACAAGAAAACCAACTCGATGCGGGCGGCGATTGACGAGTCCGAACGCCGACGCAAAAAACAGATCAGATACAACACCGAACACGGGATCACGCCGCAGACCATCAAAAAGTCCATAGAGCAGGTGATGGCCACCACCGGGGTAGCCGACGCCAGGAAGATAGAAGAGCTTGATCTTGGCCATGAGCCAAAGAACGAGGAGGAGCGTCTGGCGACGATCGCCAGATTACAGGAGGAGATGAAGGAAGCGGCGGATCAGTTGGACTTCGAGAAAGCAGTAATCTACCGCGACCGGATTTCGGAACTCAAGCTGAAGATCGACAAGGAGATTCTGAGGCGGGGACGTCGTTGAATAAAATTTGAACCAACGGTGTATAGATTATAAACCAAAAGGAGGAACAATGAATCAAGAGAAGAGGACGGAGAGAAAGAGCTTTTGGTTAGTGGGGTGGCCACTAGTAACCCTTGTAATCGGGGCTGTAATCGGAGCGATCTTAAGTCTCGTAGGAGGAGCTTTTCTGGGCCCCATGTTTCATCAGCAATCAAGTATAACTAGACCAGCAGACTTCGTAAGCTACGAACACGGGGGTAATATCCTTTCAGTTTACAATGATCGTGGCGAACTGATGGTAAAAAACTGGTATATCCCCATGGGTATAGATACTGCTTTCGTGGCCAAGTTTGATCCTAAGACTAAACCTCAAGTTGTCTTAGGGACAAGCGATGGCAGGGTTTTCGTGATCAATCCAAACACCCTCAGAAGACACACAATATCCGAAGAGGACGGCTTCCAACTTCTTGTGGATTCTGTATTAGAAGGACATAATCATAGCAATCGTTTCAGAATAAACGAAATAGGAATACTGGACTGGGATGGAGACGGAACAAAGGAAATATTCGTCAGCTCTGTGGATGTCCACTGGTATCCTGCTAGATTGGTCGTTCTGGACAAAGACACGAATGTGCTGTACGAATACTGGAACTCAGGAGGCATAGTAAGGGTGTTGCCGGTGGACATAGACAAAGATGGGGCTGATGAAATGGTCGTCAGGGCTTACAATAACGAGCAAAGGAAGAAGTTTCACGGTGAGAATCCTCAAGGCTTTTTCCTACTGGATGGCTCCCACCCCTCTGGCCAATTACCTGACAGCGTTTATCGATTTTATCCCGCTGACGTAACAGAGTGGTATTTCTTATGGACTGGCCCTAGAAACCCCGCTACTGGTCCCGGAAGTTTTGAGATTGAGTACATCAGGCGAGATGGAGAGACTGAACCAGAAGTCAGACTAGGTACACAAATAGGTCTTAGCTTCCATATAGATAAGGACGGCAACATTACTAAAGTTACATTCGCAGATGACTGGTTTACCGAGGCGAATCAAAGTTTAGCCCTTAAAACACCTGAACCTTGGCTCCTTAAACTTGAACGAAAAGATGGGAAAGTGATTGAAGACACCGTATTCATAAAGCAACAGTTGATAGAAACAGGGTGGCTTAAGTAAAACCATCTCCCATCCGCAAAATTAAATCAAGCGGGGCTTGCGCCCCGCATTCTTTTTAGCTAATCCTTTTCGCCAGCTCGCGGCCCAGATCGGTTAGGCTAAACTCTGCACCGGATTTAGTAACCCAGCCTGAAGCCTTCAGCAGCTTAAGAGAAGCCCGAACCGCACCCTCAAGGGCATAATCCGGTATACGGTCAGCGACAAGTAAGCCCACCGCCTCCAATAATTGGTCGAACTTGATGGGCCCCTTGGAGTCGGAAAGGGCTTTTACGATCGCACAAGAAACGTTTGTGCGCTTGAAGAATTCAACTAAGGAATCTTCAAGGGACTGAGTCATAATACTTCCTCCTTAAGTTTGTCAAACCGCCCGATCAATCAAGTGACGTCAACAATCCTGTGATCTCGGAGGCGTGGATCAAACGATAGGCCGGCAAAACCCTCTCTCTATAGGATTTCGAGTGGTGGAAAGGCCCCTTGGGAACCTTATCCGGCTCTATCCCCACCGATAGCGCCTGCGGCAACAGGCGAGCCTCACGCCTTGCGCGGTCATTTGCAATTCCCTCTGCCGACCGCTTCACCGACTCAAAAAGCTCCCTTAGATCAACCCCAAGCTCCTTCGCAGGTCTCAGATTGATGCGGTAAAGGTCGCCCTCAGGCGAGATACGCTCTGCAAGCGGTTCACCCGTAACACCCGTACCCGTAACACAACCACCCGTAACACACTTCTCTCTTGCCTCGCTTTCTGGTTCTATGGAATCCCATTCGTTCTCTAGGCACTTCCACGCCGCTTCAGAATCGGATAAAAGATGCTCACCGCCGTAGACCGCCTGGAAGATAAGCTTGAGTTTGTCGGCCTCCTCTAGCTTCCCATGGAGTAATTCCTGTTCTGCAATAATATCTGGAAAGGATGTTGCGGGTGAAAGATCGTTCGGGGGTTTAGGAAAAGAATAGGGGGGGAAGGCTGAACCTACTATCTCGCGGGACAACCTGGAGTGCTTCACCCTGACATCACCTACAGCGAGCTCTTGGGATCGCTTAAGGATAACCTCAACAACCCTCCGGTAGGCTTTACTTCGTCTATCCACATCGAGATCACCAAGCACAAAGGTTGAAAGAACAAATCTACCCGAAGCAAAGAAGATACTGGTAGGAGGCAGGCTAGTCTCTCGGGTAGGCTCCAACCAGAGTATCTCTGCCACAGGGTTAGTGAACGACGATGAACTTTCCGGTAACCGCGGTACGTGCGTTAGGCAGCCAGGCGTCTTCGCTCTCGGCACTCAAACGGTAGATGTAGACCCCGTTGGGCAGAGGCCTGCCCGAGGCATCAAGGCCGTCCCAGGAGTAAGCACCGAATCCGGCAGGATAGGAGAACCCAGGCAACCGGCGCACCAGCCGACCGCTTACCGTGAAGATCTGTATCGTTACCCTTGAGGCGGCACTCAACTCGAACGTAAACTCGGCTGTGGTAGAAACAGGGTTGGGATAAACCAGCGGGTCCGCGATCTCAAGCTCACGCACAAAAGAGGTGTAGAGGGTAAGCTCATAGTCTTTTGTATTAAGTAGATTGTCAACCGCGTGCAGGGTAAGGTCATTTTCTTCGCTGGTAAGGTCAACAGGGATATCTGCAGCCCCTCTCGTTGCAAGTCCGTCACCAGTCACCTCATACTCGAAATAGTTCGCCAGATCGATAACCTTATTATTGATCACAAGGCTGAGTGAATCACCCTCCCAGCCGGTTAAGCCGGTAAGGTTTATCCCTGAGGGATCTTCAAGTTCAACTGTGAGAGTAAAGTATGGAGGCACCGTATCCCCGTCAACGACTTCCACTCCGTTTGCTAAGAAACGAGCCTTGGGACCTTCGTAGTCAGTTACTGTCCAGCCAACACTATCCACCTCGATCCCGTCGATAAGGTAGGTATAGATTGAGTCCTCGTCAGCACAGACCACGTGCCAGTAGGCGGAATCTCCTTTGCTTATACCAGCCGGCACGATAAACCGAAGGGTTCGCTCTCCAGCATCAAGCCCACCACGGGCGCGGTAAAGCAGCTCTCCCTTAGCGTAGTAAGTCTCCGTTATTCCAGAAGATGTCTTTCTCACCCAACTTCCGTAAGCAGAAGAAAACCACTTCCCCGAAGTTACTGGTGGCTCAAATGAGATCACTGCGGTATCTCCCGTCGCGAAGCTCTCCACCTCCGAGTTAAAACTACGTGCTGTCGGGAATAACAACGGGGTGCCCGGGTCCCCGAACAGAACATAAAGGCTACTCTGGGTAGCTATACTAAAAAAGAGATCGCCGGCATTCAAATTTTTTACGTTGCGGAACGCGCGAGCTAGGCTATCCGCGAGTAGCTTGTTAGAACCGGCCCCGGTTCCCTTGGTAGCCGCAATGGCGGCGATCACGCCTCCTGCTTCGCTACGGAGAAGTTCCTCTGCAACACACTCCCAGCGGGTATCCTCGAAACGACCCACTCCGCACGAACAGAACAAGGCAAGTGGGAGTTTGTTCCCGTTGCGTAATCGTGGAACGTCGGTATTCATGAACACCTTCTCATGGGTCAGCTGGCTTCCGTTACCATGTCCGAAGAAAAACCAAAGCAACGCCCCTTGATTCAACGCATCAATCAGCGCCTTTTCGGCGTCGGGCTTACGCCCTCCCTCCAACCTGTAATCGGAAAGGTAAACCTTGACTGGATCGAACTCCGGGGAAAGCAGTTTGGCAATACCTTCGTTGGCAGGTATATGATTCATCCCTGAGTCTATCTCTGTAGGCGTGCCCTTGTAGTAATCGTCGGCAAGCAAGAGTACCCGTGTACTCCAAGCCTCACGTGGGGCGGATTCGTAGGCCTTTATCTTATCAAGCGCTGCAAAAGCTTCCCGTGAATCGCGTGCGGTTATCCGCGCTATCGACATTTCAGGAAAAAACGGCCCCTCCTCGTCGAACTCCACAAACCAGCCTTCATTAGCGGCGGCCTGAGACGCGTAAACATTGGGATCGATCACGTAACCCGAGGTGTAGATTAGGAAATACTCGGCCCGACCTGAGAAGTTGAGGTTGTTCTTGTAGTCATACGTTCCGTCGCCAAGGATCAAAACGTAGAACGGACGTCCACCTCCCTTCTCGTATGCGTAGGAAAGGAAGTGGCGAACAGCCTGCGGCTCTGCCAACCCGTAACCGAAGTCTTGAACTATGTCTGCCAAAGCAACTGCCTTAATCTTTGGGGAACTCACCCCACTCATCTTCAGATTCTGGCTGCGGTACTCCACAAAGGCCTGTGCCGCCTCGAAGTTCTCGCTGGTGGAGAGAACTACATAGTCAACGCCCCAGTCCTCGCTCCAAAGTCTTCCTGGTTCGGCCTTCGCTAGACCAGGAGTTAGTAATTTGCGTTCCTCAGTTATCCAGACCGGCACACGTTTCCCTGTCCGAGCACTCATCCTGAGTTTCCCACGGCTAAGTTCCCAGTCCGTCAAGATTACAGGATCAGAAGGCTCACTGACGTCGAAGATGAACGGAGCCGACCTGAGGTTGCTTAAAAGATAAGTCCCCTGCCCATCAAGCTGGACCCAGAACGCTCCATGCTTAAAGGAGAGCTCACGCTCAGCCACCAGCCGAATCCAGTCAGGATATAACTCCTGCTGACCAGCTCCGAACACCTCTACCTCGAGCGGCCACTCTTCCCTGATAACGACATCCGGAGACACAACAGTATAGTAAGGTGGGCTATCCCCCCATCCCGCTACCTGCGTGTAGTAAAGCGTGTCGTCCTCAACCATCAAACGAAATCCCGCACCCTCGGTGGTTGCATAGGCTCTAAAGGTGAAGGTATCAATACGCCTAACCCCTGCAAGATTAAGGATGAAGGTATCTACAGCAGTCAAAGTGCTCTTCTTGATAGCTTTCCACAGCCATAGAAGCCCGGAACGACCAGGACATTCGTGGTCCTCCTCGAAGTGGAGCACGGTTTGAGCAGTAGTTATAGCATCTTCAGATAGAGGATATGCGACACGAGTGCGCATGCGACGTCCCTTCCCACCGCCCCAGGTTAACCAGTAGACGTTTTCCCTGACAAAAGGATTAACCTCAAAGCTTCGCTCTGCGAACTCCCAGCGATTCGCACCGCGGGCAAAGAAAACGATATAGTCGTGGCGATCGAGCGCCCCGTCGGCTTCCCCATGCACATAGATAGGCAGTTCTGTCAAAGTGTCGGGTAAAGGCTCCTCAGGATCTCGCTGGCCGGGGTAGAGCAACCGCAGGGTTCGTGGATCTATCTTCTTTGGATCAACCCCGATCTTTTTAAGGTCTCTAAAGCGAATCCTGTAAGCACCGTCTTCTGCAACAGTAACCTTGACCCAGTTGGCTGAGCCTCCAAATGGATTGGAAGGAACGGCCTGGGGAGAAAGACGCCAATCCTTGCTCTGCTCATAGTTCAAAAGGGTAGCTTCATAGATACGTTCTGCAGGATCATTCCTCCGAGATGCTCCTTTAAGCCCAGAAGGATTCTCAAAGGTTACGTTCAGGTTCACCCCATCGTAGAGCACCAGCCGCCGGGTGCGATAATCGTAACGCAACGGGGTAACCTCAATGACGGCCACCCGACATCCACGCCATCGTGTAACGTTAAAGGTCACAGGCTCAAGACTATCGGCCCAACCAAGCGCCGGCGCTGGCTCAGGACCGATTGCCGGGACCTCGTAGGTTGAAACCCCAACTCCCCGAAGCTCACGCGAGGGGCCGAATGAGTAGCTAAAATGCACATCCCCCTCGGTAGGAACCCCAAGTACGATCCGATAACGAGGCAACGCCGGACCTCCTGGCTCACCGACCACCCAAGCCTCGGGATAAAGCGAGGCAAGATCTATCTCACCGTGAGATTGTAAAAGTCCAATCTCACCAGGAGCATCGATCTTGACCCTGACCCCTGTGGGGGAGGTTGAAACAACTCGCGGCTGCGCCCACAATCCGGCCGCAACCAACAAAAGATAGATAGCGATTCTTCTCATTATTTCTCCCTGGCCTCCTCTTTAAGTATAACAGGTATATCGTCCTCTAAAGGGTAAACCAGTCTGCATTTTTTACAAACCAACTCCTCTCGATTATAGTTTAATTCGGGGTTGCAGCAAGGAGAACGAAGAACCTCAAGGGGTTTCAGCTTTATCATACACAGGTTCCCTTACACTCACCCGATCCTTCTTAAGCGCCGCCGAGATAGCAGAGAAACTGAAGTAAAGGAAGCCGAACGTGTAAAGCACAATAAAAGGAAGTATAGCCAACTGCATGGTCACAAGCGCGTAGACGGCGGTCGCTGTAAGATAAATCCCCAGCCCAAGCTCGACAAAGGTCGAGGGCTCGAGCTTGGAACGATACCCATTTTTGTTTTTAGAGGCGTTGTGGCCTGTGATGTTGTACTTTGGGGTCCGGACAAACTCAGACGCCTTGCCCAGGAAACCTTCAATCACTGCGATGCTGTTATTCACACAAAGTGCCATTACCGCCGAGATCGCAAAGGGAATGGCACCCAAGCGGCTTTTCCAATCCGGATAGGAATCCTTCTGGGCAAAGAAGTAAAGCAGAAAGTAAGGCAAAGCACCAACAGAAAAGATACTCATGAATACAAAGTAGGAGCGGTAGTCTATATTGGAGGTCGTGCGTACCAGAAGAAGTGGCAAGGTGAGCAAGGCAAGTATGAATAGAAGCGGATAGACGAGGTGTGCTGTAACGTGAACCACCGCTTCGAACTTAGAAAGGAAGCTCAGGTTGCTTGAAAAGATAGATGGCAAGAGCTTTTTCCCGGCCTGAATGGTTCCCTTTGCCCAACGGAACTGCTGGGTCTTGAACCCTGCGACATCAATGGGAAGTTCTGAGGGACTTCTCGTGTCGTTGAGATAGATGAACTTCCATCCTTTAAGCTGGGCACGGAAGCTTAAATCCACATCCTCGGCAAGACAGTTCCCGTCCCAGCCTCCTGCGTCCTCGATGGCACGCTTGCGCCACACCCCGGCGGTTCCGTTAAAGGTCATGAAGTGACCAAAACGGTTGCGCATCTGCTGCTCGATGGCAAAGTGCTGATCCAAAAGGATGGCCTGTACCCGAGTGAGCAGTGAATAGTCGTGATTTATATGCTCCCAGCGCGACTGCACCACTGCAACCTTGGGGTTATCGAAATGAGGTATGGTTCTTTTCAGGAAATCCGGCGCGGGCAGGAAATCGGCATCAAAAACCGCCACCAGGGAAGCGCGGGTCCTTGCAAGACCCTCGGTAAGCGCACCACCCTTGTAGCCCTTACGGTCTGTCCGGTGCAGGAGACGGATTCTAAAACCCTGCGCCCGGTAATACTTAACCAGACGACGGCATATCTCGGTTGTCTCGTCGGTTGAATCGTCAAGCACCTGGATCTCAAGCCTGTTGCGAGGCCAATCCAGCTGCGTTATCTGTCGCAGAAGACGCTCAACCACAAACTTCTCATTATACATCGGCAGCTGGACGCATACCAGAGGGAACTTCTCGATGGCCTTGGCCTGGGGAGGTTTCTTGCGGCGAGAGCGAACATAGTAGAAGAACATAATCCACGCATGCACGGCATACATTGTAAGGGCCATGATAACGACTGCGTAGAGAGCAAGAACAAAATCGAATCTCATCTGAGCCTTTCCTGATCCAGGAACCGCAGCTCTCCATTAAAGGGTCTGCGCAACTTTATGCTCAGTGCAAGGGCTTCCTCGTAGGTGGTCACGTTAGCAATCCTAAGGATATCTGTGGGATTGTCAACCGTAAGGACCTCATAAAGCACCCCATCGACTACCACCCCCAGATAGTCAAAGTCACGTGATCGAGGCTCTGCCTTTGCAAGGACCAGCTCCAGCAGGGGCCGACTGAGTGAGTCGAAACCAACCTCTACGGATCGCACCACAGGCAAGGCCAGTGTATCGGCGATGTGGAAGATATCCGAGATCTCTCCACGCGTGTTGATCTGAGGACCTGGGCCATCAAAGTTAAGCCCCAAAATAACCAGCTGGCCTGGTTCTGCAAGGATCTGCGCCATCTGCTTATACACAGGAAAGGTAAGCGTAACCTGAAGATTGCCATCCCTTGTACGCATGCGCGATTTGCGCCCCACGTCCCTCAGGCGCTTACCTAGAACCGACTTCGCCTTACCGAATCTCCCCGCCTGGGGGCTGTAGGTAAGCTTGAAGTTCTCTGAAAACGGGATTCTGATCCTCTTGCGTCTGTTGATAGCCGAGACGCTGAATTTGAACTGGATGTCGTCATCTTCGGAGCGGGCGTTTATCTCTCTAGCGAGAAGCGTGCGCCCATCTACCACAAGCTCAGCGGTGTACTTCTTCTCAAAGCCGGGATCGAGATAAAAGAGGTTCGGCTGGAAGGAGTAGGTGATTATCTTGCCTTCGTCTGCAACCAGCTCAAATCCCCTCCCCTTCCTGCGAAGAAGCGCCTTGCGGATCACTCGATCAGCCTGCTCAAGGATCTTCGCCTCCTCGCTTTTGGGGTGAGGAACCCATTGGTTGTCCTGCCTCTCAAGTTGATAGTCTCCGGCAGCGGCCAGATTAAGCACCCGTTCCTCCTCACCCATCCGCCATGTGCCTCGAAATCGCAAGGCATCAGGCAAAACAACCGTCCCCGAACCCTTCACCTCAAACTGCATCGAACTCCGAGCGGTGTAGTAATCAAATTTAAAAGAACCCTGGTGCATAAGGCTTTCCCAGGCGTACTGGGGAATCTCTTTGTAGGTAATCTCAGAAGGAGGCCTGGCGACACGGACGCACCCGGCACCTGCCGTCAGCACCATCACCGCAAATAACGCGATGTCAAGAAATCTTCTCATCAGAAATCCGCTCCCAGACTGAAGTGGACGCGCCACGGTTTATCCTCTGCAGTCTGATACGGCCTTGCAAAATCAAGCTTCAGCATCCAGTAGCCGAAGAGCCAACGCATCCCAGCACCGTAGCTTGCCTTGAGGTTTACGAGCTCGCCGTTCTGCCAGAGAACCCCAAGCTCATCATCCCATATCACCCCTGCATCGGTAAATACAACCCCGCGGATACCTCCCAGGGTAAGAGGGAGGGGAAAGGCCATATCCAGTTGATCAATGAATGGCACACGTAGTTCCAGATTTGAAAAGATCACCTTTGACCCGAACGAAGGTTCGTATGTGCTGTAACCGCGCACATCGTATGCGCCGCCCAAGGTGAAGTATTCCTTATCCTCCCCAAAGCTTGCGCCGCCAAAGCCCCGTAGTGCAAAACAAGCCCTGCGGGTAATCCCCAGATATCCCCTTAGATCGGTCATCACCGTTTTATACTCAAGTGGAGAGAACACCGAGGAGTATCCGCCCAGCCTTAACCTAAGACCGCGCATAGGCGTAGCATAGTTCCACAAGGCGTTGTCGAAGATAACCGTACCGTTGGCCTGGAACAGAGGTTGGGTATACTGGGTATCGGAAACGTAACTGAAACGATTGTAGGATTCGAACCAGCAATCAAAGTAATCATGCTCAGTTACCGCCATTCCATCCACACCTGTTTCAAAGCGGAAAAACTTGCTGGCAGGGATAGAGATAAGGGTACTTACCCCACGACGGGCACGTTCAATATAGTTAAAGGTGGAGTCCGAGGTCCAGTACATAAAGAAATCGGCAAACTGGAATGCACCCACTGCGAAATCTACCCGGCGCTTGAGAAACCAATAGGAGACTGCAATATCGGAGTAAAGTATATTCCCGTAAAGACTTGCATCTATGTAGATGCGGTGATCACCCAGCATGTCGCTTATGCCTAAACTGAAGTTTCCCATCGCTCCATAAAGAGAGGAGTAGGCCCCTGAGCCGTAGATGTAGTCAGGTGAGAATGAGGCACGATAACGGGAAAAATCTTCAAGGGTAACCTCCTCTTCCTCGTAAAGGTAAGGTTCCTTCGAGGTTATTCCTGGTGTATCAGCCTCCTCTGTGGATACCAACGAGGTAATTTGACCGTTAAGCATGGCCACGTCCCAGCCGGTGTTGTTGTAGATAAGCATCGCGGCCTTGCCGTTCGTGGCAGGAGAAAACTCCTCGATCTTCTCAAACCAGTTGGTGAGCGCAGTGGGGGTCGAGTCGTCTTGAGAAAAGGCATAAAGCTGAAAACCCGTGCCGATGAAGTAAAGCTTTCCCTCTATGCGATACGGCGAAGCAAGATTCGTAAACCGGGGAGAGATACGTCTGGTTCGTCCGGATGGAAGCAGTTCCCAGACAGCATAGCTTCCAACCTCCCAGGTACTGTCAGCATCGGGCCTGTCCGAGACATAGAGGATATAATCGCCGTCAAAGGAAGGATCAGCCTCCTCGTACAGGTCATAAGTGAGACGCTCGATGCGACCGGTGGCAAGATCGAGGGAATAGAGATCGCTCTGCCCCTGCTTAATGCCGACATAGACAACGCGCTTACCGGATGCGGAAACAGCCGGGGCATAGGCGTCGTCTACCTTGAGCGGATAGCGTTTTTCTATCTTAGTAGAAGCATAGTCAACCCAGAGGAGCACCGGCTTGTTGCGTGAAAAGCCTACTACGGCAAGATGAGATTCGTCAGCAGACCATGTAAGGGTTCTACGCAGAAGGGGCAACCGCTCAAATGTGGCGGAACGTCCGGCCTTAACGAGCTTCTTGAGATGCTTGCCGTCGAAACCGCTTATCACGTTAACGGTGATGTAGTCGCCTTTGCTGGTGGCGTAAGCTATCTTGGTCCCTGAGGGTGAAAGCGCCACGCTTCCGTTATAGTAGCTGAAATCCTTCTCGTGGTCGGTAAGAAGCCGGGCCTGGGTTTTGAGGTTTTCAAGATTCTCCATATCCGGCAGGTAACGCAGCCTGAGCCAGTTGAGCCACTCGGTGCCAAAATCCTCCACGTCCATCCCAAAGACCTTTGCAAAGGCCGCATCCATGTTGCTCCGCAGTTTTATGGCATGCAGGAGTTCAAAGACCTTCTCCCGACCGTAACGCTCCTCGATGAAAAGGAACACACTCTCACCCTGGCGGTAGACGATGTAGCCCAACCAGTTCTCAAGCTCCTCTAAGGGAATAATATTGTTGGATACGAGCAGGTCACGCATGAAGGCGTCTGCATCCTCATCACCGTGGGTTGAACAGAACTCGGCCGAGCCTTCCATAATCCAGAGAGGCGGCATAAAACCTGGGATGAGCGAAAAGATGTTCGAGATGGCAAGCGAGAAGTAAAGCTCGAACTGGAAGATGTGGATAAGCTCGTGGTAAAGCACGTGGTGCAACTCTTTGTAGGAGCCGGTGAAGGGCACAACAACTCTGTTCTTGAAGAGTTCGGAGAAACCGCCTATGGACTCCTCAATCGGCTCAAGGATGATGTTGGTGGCGGCGAAGTCAGGCTGGGATTTGTAGATAATAACCGGGATCTTTACCCCGATCTCAAACCCGAAGTCAGATGAGTGTTGCTTGTAGGCTTCCTCAATTACCTGGGCGGCGAAACGAGCTAAGGGCTCCCCCCCCTCCTGGATATATATGGAGAAGTGCTCGGTCTCATAGGTATACGTAGGCTCAACCTCTCGCTGAACCTTGTTTTTACCGTAGTAGTACTGGGCAGTAAGCGAGCCAGCCGTAAGAAGAATAAGGAACAGAACCCGTCCGGACTGCGCCAACCTCATAAGATCAATCGACGGTAATGGTCTTGGAGATGTTGCGAGGCCGATCGGGGTTGCACCCTCTGTTTACCGCGGTCCGATAGGCAATCATATACAGAGGCACGGTGGAAAGGATAGGCATAAGCACCGGGTGCGCCTCGGGCAGCTTGAAGTACAAGTCACTTTCGGCTTTAAGTTCTTCGTCGGGAGGACCTATGGTCAGGACTTTACCCTTGCGTGTGCGAACCTCATTTACGTGGGAAAGAACGTAGTACTTCTCAGGTTCAGATACAACAAAGAGAACCGGATATCCCTCCTCAAGCCGGGAGATGGATCCGTGCTTAAACTCCCCGGAATACATACCTTCAACGTGCAAATAGGTTATCTCCTTCATCTTCAACGCCCCCTCCAGCACCACCGGATAGCTCATCCCGTAGCCCAGGTAGTAGGCGTCGGGCCAGCTGGCAAGTTCTTCTGCAAAAGGAGCAACCTTGCTTTCATCCTGTAGGACACTCTGCAGTAAATCTGGCAATGAGAGGAACTCACGCGCCGAAAGCCCGTTAGTACCTTTAGTTTGTGCAATCTTGAGTGCAAGGTAAAGCAGGGCTATCACCTGGTTCACATAGGTCTTGGTCGCAGGCACGGCGATCTCCAGATCCGAGGCTATAGGTATTACGTAGTTCGAGCGCATGGCAAGGGTTGAGCCGATGTTGTTCACAAGGGAGATTACCTGGGTTCGGTTCTGGATTGCGTCAAGGACGTTCTTTATATCCTTGGTCTCCCCGCTCTGGGAGATCAAAAGAACCACGTCGCGCTCATCCACACAATCAGGATATTTTTCAAGGAACTCGCTACCAAAGGCGGGCGTAACCGGTATCTTGGCCAAGCGTCCAAAGTAGAAGGACCCAAGCAATCCTGCAAAGTGCGAGGAGCCCGCACCCACGAAGAAAATCCTTCGTGCCGATGCAAGCTTCTCAATCACCGTACAGGTGTGCTCGGCCTTAGGTAGATAACGTATGAGTTCCTGAGCCTTCGAAGGGATCTCATGAATCTCCTTGAGCATGAAGTGCGGGTAGTTCCCCTTGGTTATCTTCTCAGGAGTAATCGAAAGCTCCTGCACCTCGCGATTGATCTCTACCTCTAGATCCCGAATATTGCAAACCCTATGGGAATCGCACGTAAAGTGAACAAGATCGCCATCCTGTAACTGAATCACGTTTCGGGTAAGTTCAAGGATAGCCACCAGATCGCTACATACGCATCTGAAACCGTCACCTATACCAAGGAATAGGGACGAGCCGTTCTTTACCGAGACGAATCCGTCGCCATCAAGGGAGGTGGTTACGTAAGCATAGGCCCCCTTCATCCTGGCCGCAGCCTCCTGGGCCGCATAGGCCAGATTGCGGGTACGATAGAAAGGTTCTTCCAGAAGATGCAGGATCACCTCGCCGTCGTTCTCGCCAAGAAGGGTGTGTCCATTCTCGGAAAGCTCCTTGCGCAGGCTGCGGGTGTTGATGATGTTGCCATTGTGGGCGCCAACAAGAAAACGCTTGCAGTCGTGATGAGGCTGGGAGTTTGCCTTATTGGGGAACCCGAAGGTTGCCCAGCGAAGCTGGATGATCCCGCGCTGACCAGTCATCTGTGAGAACCCCAAACGCTCGTTGAGTTCCTCAACCTCTCCCGCGTCCTTGCGTAGATCAAGGATACCATCTTCAGAGATTGTAGCCACCCCTGCGGTGTCGTATCCACGGTAAGCAAGCCTTGTTCCGGCGCGGTAGAGAACCTCACCGAGATCGGAACGTTGGCTGGAAAAAGAGATTGCGAAGAACCCGCACATTGAAGATAATAATAGCCACCTACCTTTCATTGTCAAGGGGAAGGGCTCTCGGGAGAATGTGGAGCTTTAAGCCATATTGTAATCGAATAGAGTATTATGAATTCTGCACCCTATCCCTGTCGCTATGGGGGGGCAAGAAACGAAGCCTATCCCCGTAGGGCCAAGATAAGGGTGTTTAGAAGGAAACCTGCTACAAGCACCCAGCTTGCCCAGGAGAGCCGCAGGAACTTACGCTGTTTCCGGATACCCAGGGCAGCGATGACAACCGCACTCATACCCATGACTATGATCGCGGTCACAAGATGCACACCGGAGACTGCAGAGAAGATCGGGCCACGCACGTAAAGCATGTCGTCTACGGAAAGTATCAGCATGTTGAACATGTTCGAACCGATGATATTTGAGAACGCCATCTCAGACGCACCTATACGAAACGCGACAAGGGTGGTAACGATTTCTGGAAGCGAGGTGGTGAGGGCGACAAGGATTCCACCCACGAAGCTTGAGCCAAGTCCTGTACTCTCTGCGATCTTATCCGCCACTCCGGGCAGCCATATAGCGGCGCCGATAACAAAGGCAGCCGAGATAGAGTAGCCCAGTATCGCCTTCCCCAGAGAGATGCTCTTCTTCGCAGGTTGACCTTTTTCCACGGATTCCTGTTCCCCTTTGCTGTCAAAATGTGTGTTACGGGTATGAGGAAGATGGCGTCCCTCCCGCATCGTAACGCGCAGGGCAAATACATATACGAAGGGAACAAGCAGGCTCCCCGGCCAGATCCAGGGTAAGGATTTCAAGACATCTCCCAGGAAAAACCCAAGAGCAACGATTGCTACCAGGACCAACGAGAAAGATGTTTCCACGATGTATGCCGGATTAACCCCGTCGAAGAACGAACGCTTCTTAGAGGCAAAGTCGAGGATGACCAGAAGAAGCAGATTGAAGACGCAGGAGCCGAGCAGAGAACCCACCGCGATATCCGGGACGTCGAAGATGAGAACGGAGCTAACCCCGGTGAATAGCTCAGGCAATGAGGTGGCGGTAGCAATAAGGATCACCCCGGCCCACAATCGTCCGAGGCCGGTTCGCTCCGCAATCACATCCCCGAAGCGTACCAGGAAGTAACCAGCGGCGACTATCACAGCAGCACATGCAAGAAACTGCAACCAGAGCCAGATCATCTAATCACAATCCTTGTAGAAACCACGCAGGAGTCTACTGACAAGATTGAAGTATTCAACCCCAACCACAAGCTGTATTGACATTTTGCTACATTCGATTACCATCACTCCCAGTATGTAGGCCCTGAAGACAAGGAATACTTAAATGAATGACTCTGATCCGCTTAAAGGCTACCGCGGTAAAGCCCGCGAAGTGCTTCGCCGTATGGGGGCACGGGTATGGGCGGACGTTGAGATAGAAACGGACAAGGGAATCTTTGAAGGCATAATCCTGCCGCGCTCGGAGCAGGCAGACGACCTGCATCTGGTTCTGAAGTTGGCGACGGGGTATAACATCGGCATCGCGGTAGACAGGATAAAATCAATAAAGGAGAAGGGCTTCCGCAAGGCTCACTACAAGATTCCGGAGCAGGAGTTCCCTTACGACCCTGCCAAGCCGAACGTTACCCTTCTGGGCACGGGCGGGACCATTGCCTCAAGACTGGATTATCGTACCGGCGCGGTGATCCCTGCATTCACACCCGGCGAGCTATACGGTGCGGTGCCCGAGCTTGCCGATATCTGCAATCTGAAAACCGAAAAGCTCTTCGGGGTATTCAGTGAGAACATGGGACCAGCCGAGTATATAACCACTGCCAAGACCATAGGCAGGGAGATAGCCAACGGAGTGGACGGCATCGTAATCGGTCACGGCACCGACACCATGCACCACACCGCTGCGGCACTTACTTTCATGGTTCAGAACCCTCCGGTGCCAATCGTTATGGTAGGTTCGCAGCGTTCAAGCGACCGCCCATCCTCGGACGCTGCATTCAATCTGCGCTGCGCCTGCAATGCTGCGGCTCATGGCCAGATAGCCGAGGTCATGGTCTGCATGTTCGGTCCTACGTCTGATGCATACAACCTCCTGCACAGGGGCACAAGGGTGCGCAAGATGCATTCCTCATACAGATCGACCTTCCGCACAATCTCCGATATACCGGTAGCCACCTGCACACCGACCGAAGTCAAGCCTCTGCGTAATGACTTCACCCCACGCCGTAAGGACAGGCAGGTCAAGATCGATGCTCGCTTCGACGATCGGGTGGCGATCGTCTACTACTACCCGGCCATGAAACCGGACATTATTGAGTCTTTGATAGACAACGGGTACAAGGGGATAGTTATTGCGGGCACAGGTCTGGGACACGTAAACAAGCCGCTTTACGAACCGCTGCGCAAGGCGTGCAAGATGGGCATCTCGGTGATGATGACCGTTCAAACCCTGTGGGGATACGTTCAGATGTTTGTCTACGATACGGGACGTGACCTGATGGAACTTGGAGTCGTGCCCTGTTCCAACATGCTGCCCGAGGTGGCCTACATCAAGCTTGGCTGGGTGCTCGCCCATACCGAGACCCGTGAAGAGGTGGCGAAGATGATGCTTACCCACATCTCAAGCGAGATCACCGAACGAGAGCCGCACGACGGCTATCTTATATTCCAGGGCGGGCTGCCCGAGATCGAGGAATTCCTAAAGCGAGGTCTTAGGTAGTGGATGCCTGGCGCAAGAAACTAATCGAGGGCATTGATTTTGATGACACAGAGTTCTACTCTGCTCTGGGCTTCAAGTGCGGTCTGGAGATACACCAGCAGCTGGATACGAAAAAGAAACTTTTCTGCCATTGTCCGGTAGGCTACCGTAACGACGAACCGGACGCCGTGATCCTGCGTCATATGAGACCGACTCTCTCGGAGATGGGCACCTACGACGGTACAGCTTTAATGGAGTTCAAGACCCGCAAACAGGTAATCTACCAATTATATAGGGATAATGTGTGCACCTACGAGATGGACGATACCCCGCCCTTCCCAATGAATCAGGAAGCCCTGGATTACGCCATCGAGATTGCGCTCATGCTCAACTGCCAGCTGGTAGACGAGGTGCACATAACCCGAAAGCAGTACCTGGACGGTTCGATTCCAACCGGATTCCAGAGAACGGCAATCATCGGTGTAGACGGCTGGATTCCTTACCGGGGAAGAAGAATCCGCATCCAGCAGCTTGCTCTGGAAGAGGACGCGTGCCGTGAGGTTGAGGATAAGAGACATACCATCGTTTTTCGCACCGACAGACTTTCAACTCCATTGGTGGAAGTCGTGACCAAGCCGGACATGCTCACCCCTCACGAGGCGGCAGAGGTGGACGAGCTTTTGGGGAGACTGCTGCGGGCCTCGGGGCGAGTGCGCCGCGGTATCGGCACTGTCCGCCAGGACGTGAACGTCTCCATCAACGGATCGGACAGGGTAGAGATAAAAGGCGTGCCGAGGACGCCGGATATACGCGCCTTGACTCACTATGAGGCCTTACGCCACAAGGCATTGCTTGATCTGCGGGAGGATTTACACAAAAGAGGGATCACCCCAGCCGACTTTCGAGCAGAAGATCGTGAGGTAACAGATCTTTTGGGAACCACCTCTAACCAGAGACTACGTACATTGATCAACCGGGACGAGGTGGTTCACGCGGTCAACCTGAAGGGCTGGCGGGAACTGATACGCTATGAGACCCAGCCTGCACTGACCTTTGCCTCAGACCTTGCCGGAAGGGTTCGGGTGATCGCCTGCCTTGATGAGATGCCCAACATCTTCGTTCTGGACGGCAGGGGCGAAGGACTGGGGGTGGAAGCAGAAGAACATCTGCGCAAAGAGATAGGGGCAGCCGAAGAAGACACCCTTGTGCTGGTCTGGGGACCGGCTGAGGATGCAAAGACCGGAGCGCAGGAGATAATCATTCGTGCAAAGGAAGCTACAATAGGTGTCCCGCAGGAGAGCAGGCAGCACATGCCGGATGCCTGCCGAACCGACTTCGAACGCATCCTGCCCGGCCCGGACCGCATGTATCCTGATACCGACTCAGCACCGGTGGCGATATCTAAAGAGAGGGTGGAAAGGCTTCAAGCGGATGCCGCTCCGTGTCCCTGGGATCGTGAGGAGCGCTACAGCGAAATGGGGATCCCTGAATACCTGGCAGCCGATCTGGCTATCCATTCCCATGCAAAACTATTCGACCGGTTGGCTGACGACACATCGCTTAATCCGACATTGCTTGCCGAAGCTCTAGTCCAATGGCAGAAGGCAATCAAACGGGATAAACGAAAGGTAGGGTTAAATATCAATCCCCCGTATGAGGAGTCCTTGGAAAGCTTCTTTAAGGCCGCTGCTGATTGCAGAACACCACGTCGTGCGTTATACCACGCATTCGAGAAGCTGCTCTACGGAGAGGATGCCGAACCGCCCTCTTCCCTATCCGGGGAGGAGCTTAAGGCCCTATGCAAAAAGGTCGCTCGTGAGTTCGCCGACGTTCGCTACAAGACCCGCGAGCTTACCCTTGACTTTCTGGTAGGCGAGGTTATCGAACAAAGCCAGGGCCGGGCAGAGCCCGCTAAAACCCGCTTCCTTTTAATCTCTTACCCTTAAAACCTCACTCTACTTCTTTCAAAGAGTCTACCCTAAGGTTCAACAGGGAATCGGTGACCAAGAGAACCTCTCTGATAGCGCTGGCCGGAACGATCTCATAAAGACGGGAGTGAAGGACCAGGGTATCACCTGCGACCTCAGACAGACACCGTGCCACCTGAAAGCTGCGAGCCATACCCACGAGATGCAGCCTGCGCCCCCTGTCTTCCTCGATCCAGGTGAATACCGGTGCACCGCTTGAACCCAGATCAAGCAACCCCTCCAGTCGGATGAGGGAGTCGGCATAATCAAGTTGGGCGATGTGGCTGAACGAAACCGCAGGACAGAAAGCCGGAGGCCACTCTATTCCCAAGGGATAGGCGGCAGAGACTGTAAGCATACCAGGCCAAAGCATCCCGCGGTCGATTACAAAATCGTTCAGCGCAACGGTATGTGGAGGCGAGAACAGTCCATCGACATCCGCTCCCAGAACTGCAACGTCATAATCCCGGTCCCGGGAAAGCACCCTGACCTCAAAGGGCCGCCCCTCTTTGAAACCAATGAGACGCGTGCGCTTGCCCACCACGTGGAAGTTGGTCACAAGATAGACCACCTCGTTGCTTCCAAAGCTAACGAAGAACCCGCTGCCCAGGAACTCGCCTGAAGTATCTGCCAGCGAGACCACTCGCCGGGTAAGATATGCGGCCTGCTCGCGGGGAAGATGCTGCCTTAAGGGATTGAAGCGCCGGCCCGTAAGGAGGAGAGGAATAATCATCAAAATGACTAAACGGATTATTAGATTACTCCCCGCGGGGGCGTGAGGCAACGACGTGGGATGCAAATTACGAGTCATCTGATTATCCTCCAGTTATTCCTTGATCCATCCGTAAAGGATAGAGACACCGGAGGGGGTTGTCAAGCTCTTGACTTGTTCTACGGAACGAATATCATGGAGCATGAAACGATTCCTGGCCATCTTGATGGCAGGAGGGCTAGCGGCGGCACTAGCCGCACAAACAGAAGATCCGCGCGAAGGCGCAGGCGGAATAATCTTCGGTGCTGGATTCACCTTCGTTATTGGTGCTCCTGAAAACTGGATATTTGACTCCAAATCTGCCCTCTCCATAGGTGCAAGAGCAGTAATATACCCCGTTGGAACCGACCTCAATCATACCCAGGTAATCATCCATGCCAACGCCTTGCCATTGAATGAATTAACCCTTCAAGGGTGGATCGAGCAGGATATAGCCAACCTGGAGGAAGAGTTTCCGGGAATAGTCGTCAAGGAACACCCAGGCTTGATGACTACCGATACCCTGACCGCCATCGTGCGGGAGTTTGAACCTGCAGAGAGCCGCTACGGTCTATACGAGCGTATCGCCTACATCGATATCGGGGAAAACGTTGCCATAATATCGCTGTCAGCTCAGAATAAAGAAGCCTACGAGGAATCAATAGAAGCGTTCAACTACGTCGTAACCGAATTCAGAAAGGGCGACAAGCAAATAATACTCAAGGAACAGCCCAACTAAAGATTCTATCTGCCTTCTAGTGGGAATCATCCCTCGTCTCCCTGAAGATAACGTAAGGAGTAAAAAGTTCCCATGGAGATTACCTCCTATCGTAAGAAGATCAGGAACATAACCGCGAATACCGCTAACCCGAGTATTGCCGAGCCTGCGGCGCGCAACCAGTTAGCCTCATAGACCTTGCGTGTGGCGATAAAGATTAATACCGCCATCCACAACACCCCTATCGCCAGACGGATCATCTCTGCCCAAACAGGCCATGGCGGAAAACCCGACGGGCCAAGGATAGGCGCAACAAACGTCTCAGGTATCCAGATAAAGAAAAACCAGGGTATAACCAACGCGAGTCCAAGCGGGCCGAGGATATCGGCCAGCCTGCGTTTCCTTGAAAAGATGCAGTTCCACAAATGTATCACCGCCCCTGCAAAGAACCACGTGAGGACAGTCCAGGGCGCGGTGAAGAACGTCTGCCAGAGGTAGTATGAGTCGCGAGGGATAGGCAGGATCGTTTCAAATGCGGGTTTGAAACCAGCGAGCCACAGAAGGATCGCAGTAATGGCATAAAGCAGCCCGAAGATCGCAACCGTCCAGAAACCGATCCAGACGTTGCGCTCCTCGTAAAGTTGATCTTCTGCAGCCTTCCCAGGTCTCACAATCCAGCGCCACGCATAGGAAAAAACCTTTCCAAGCATCAATTCCTCCACGGGGAGTCTAATCGCATTAACTCCTCAGTCAAGCGAGTAAGCCTTTGAGTTACTGACCACCGACTTCAACTGGAGGCAGGCCTCCGACTCGATGGATGATAAACGCCTTCTTGGCCAACGCAGCAAATCGTTGCGCGCTGTCAAAAGAGAGATGCACACGTTTCTCCATCTCGCCACCCGGCTCCTTCAGAGTAGCCTCGATTATCAAAAGATCGGCATTTTTAATGTGAGGTTCAAGCTTTGAGTCCAGCCCGCAGTCACCGGTAAAGACAACCCGCTGTCCATGATATTGAAGCACGTATCCAAGGGCAGGTAGCTGCTTACCGATCCCACCTTTTTTGGTGCTGCCGCAGTGCACGACCTCAAAGGAGGCTGTGTTGATCTCACCCAGCCTGATCCGCTCTCCATCCCTAACCTCCCGTCGTTCGATTTCGAAAGGAATGCTGTCCCCATAGGCGGTCGTAAACGCGTCAATAATAAGCTTATCTTCTCTCGCTCCATGCGGGGTAAGTATGATAAGTGGTGTGTTACGGGCGATCATCCGCATGTAGCCAAGAATGGAATGCAAACCGCCAACATGATCGAAGTGCCCGTGAGAAAGGTATATCCCCTTGATAAGTTTAAGATCCACTTCGCGTTTAAGGAGATCACGCAGGGTGCCGTCGCCGCAGTCGAGGAGGAGAGAGCCCCCAAGTTCAAGGGAGACGAGTATGGATGTAGCAACCCCTGTTCGGGAGTAAAGCACCTCCACACTCCATCCTTCAGCTTGCCAACATAGATTCTCTTGCACCATCGCTTGCCTCCTCATTGACGAACGTATCATAAGATGCCTCACCCTGAGGGCTATCCGTCATCCCTTTTTTCTCTCTGCGAGTTCGGTAAGACAACCGCGCGATAGATGAACGTGGCTCCTAAAGAAACCAGTAACACACCCACAGGCCAGGCCACATCAGGGATAAGATTGAAGGTGGCGAGCGGCAGACCGATACCGAAGAGGGTGAAGAACACCGCGACCCCGAAGCGCATCACCCATCGTTTTGAGCTTCCCTCGCGGGCAAACTGGATGTTTTGCCTGATGGTGCGGACGAGAAGCCAGACACCAAAAGCCTCGGAGAGCACCGCTGGCACCAGACACCATGCAGGGATCCAACCCTGCCACTGGGACAGCGCGGCAACACCGACAAGCACCAGCAGCCCGCCTGCTATGCTCCACAAGATAATCCTTCGTCGCCTGCGCATCAGACGCAACCCCTGACCCAGTGTTGCCTCATCGCATCCATCCTAGCCATGTACGCGGAAAAGTCAAGTGTACCGGTGTGCGGCAGGCGATTCGGAGACCATTTCCAGCTCTCAAGATTTGATACTACTTTTTAGTAAAAGATTTTAATTGTCTTCAAACCACTTGACAAGGGGGGTAATGAGTACAATCAGGCGGACAGCTAAATGAGGGCGAGAGATGGTTCGGGGAGAGAGAAAAACGCGCAAACCTAAAGGAGGTACGAGATGCGCAAAAACAAAAAACTCCTTGAATGGGACGACTACTTCAACTATGGGGGCTTTCCACCTATCTATAGCGCACACTGGATTGCAAGCCACAGTGTCCCTGCGGCCATTAGAGGACGCGGCGGCAGTGAAGGCGAGGAGCAGTAAAAACTTAACCTTTGGAGGAGGGGGCTTGCCCCTCCTCTTTTCTTGGCCTTGACATTGCCCAAGAACCGGCTTATAATCAGACATAAAGGAGGTCGAGATGATCAATATAAGTCTTTTAGCTTTAACCCTGTGCGGTGATATCCTTGTGCAACCCTTTCGCATAGCCGAGGCCGAGCCAGGTCATCATCAGACCTGCGTGCGCGCGGCCATGGCTTCTGACGGCCATTTTGCCGTAGCATGGGTAGACGAGCTGGGGGTTGATTACCCCCCCTTCTATGAATTGGAGCTTTTCATTCGTTTCTTTGACCCGGACGGCAGCCCCTTAACCGACGCTTACGAGATAACCAAAGCGGCGGACACCAACTGGATCGGCGGTTCCCATCTTGACATGGATTCGGCAGGCAACACCGTCCTGATCTGGACAGAACATCCTTATCCGGATCCTAATGAGGCTTTTTTACGTCTACAGCTTTTTGACACGAGCGGCAATCCCCTGGGTTCCCCTCAGACAGACCATCAGGGATATGTCAGCTGGGGCAACAGATCGGTTGCGGTGAGTCTTAACGACCAGGACGAGTTTGCCATAGTCTGGGATGCAGGGACGATTTGCGCCAGACGTTATTCTTTCCAGGGCGGTCCGCAGGGTGATTCCTTCGTGGTTCACGGCGATCTCCCTGATGATGTCTATTTCAACTATCCTGGTGTGGCGCTGAACGATGCAGGCGACCTGGTGGTAACCTGGTATGCATCTCAAGGTTATCCCAGTTATCCCAGGTTTCAGGTGTTTGATGCTGAGGATGAATCAATCCTTGGCTGGGAGCCGATGGGGCATCTGGTAAATGAGGACAGCTCTAGCGCCTGCCGGGTTGAGGCTTACTGGCTGGATAACGACCGCTTCGTGATGTTCTGGAAAGATCCGAGTGGTTATCCGATTACTGTGGGTCGGGTGTTCAGCGACAGGGGTCTGACGCGCCATCCTATACGCGGGCTGATATGGTGGGATAGCTTGTGGCTTTCTCATGGCAGTTCAGAAGGCTGGTATTCCACGGCCGTTTCGCCTAACGACAGCTTTGCCTACACTCACACAAGGAGTTACGCTGATTACCCTGATGGAGAACTGCGTACCTGGGATCATGGTGGAGGGATACTGGGATATATACAAAATAGCGAGCCGATACGCCGCACCACCCTGTTTGAGTACACCCCGCCCTGGGGAGCGGATACCGTGAACTGTTGGACCCACACTCAGCCCCCTGCGGTGGCCTGCTGCGATGATCGCCTCGTTTGGGTGTACTCGCGCTTCAACCCGGACACCATCTTCGAGGCCTTTGCAATGATCACCGACTGGGACATGGGGGTTGGGGTAGTGGAGCCTTCACTTGAGTACCCATCGCCAATCCATCTTGAAGCATCCCTCAACAGGCTCTCATACGACGTGTCCGGGAGTGTTACGGGCGAGGCCAAACTTACCCTCTACTCCGCCGACGGACGGAAGGTGCTTGAGGAAACTATCAAAGGAGAAGGCATCTGGACGTCCTCCTCCCTGCCATCCGGCGTTTATTTCGCCCGGGTTGAGGCTGAATCAGCCAAAGCCACAAGCAAGGTAGTGATCCTGCATTAAACCTTGACAAACAGGGGGATGTGCCTTTATTAGACAAAAAGGAGGTCGAGATGTTAAATATAAGCCTTTTAGCTTTAACCCTATGGGGTGATATTCTTGTGGAACCCTTTCGTATAGCCGAGGCCGAGTCTGGCCATCATCAGGGTTGCCTGCGCGCCGCAATGGCACCTGACGGCCGCTTTGCCATTATGTGGCGAGACAGTCTACCTATTAATAATCACCAGAACTCTGAATTAGAGCTTTTCGTGCGTTTCTTTAACTCGGATGGAAATCCTTCAAGTGAGGCTTATAAGATCATCAAGCTTGTGGATACCAACTACATCTACGGACCCTGCCTGGATATGGATACTTCAGGCAACACCGTCCTGCTTTGGTCGGAAGGTGGACCTTACTTGGAGAATACGCATACACGTTTTCAGGTCTTTGCTTCTGACGGCAGCCCCATGGATTCTGCCCGGATTATGTGCTTAGGAGGGGCAGGTTGGTATAGCCGTCTTGGCTTAAGTATTGCTAATAACGGCGAGTTCGCGGTGGTCTGCCCGACGAGATTTCCTGAGCGCGGTTACGGCCTCTGGGTTCAGCGTTTTGATCTGGAAGGCGTTCCCCAGGATTCCCTTTTCCTGGCCCATGATACCGGCGACATCCGTTGTGAATACCCTCAAGTGGCGCTGAACGATGCAGGTGACCTAGTGGTAACCTGGCGTGAGCGTGGGTCATCACCCTATCAATGCTCCTATCCCCGGTTTCAGGTGTTTGATGCTGAGGATGAGTCTATCCTGCCCTGGGAACCGATGGGGCATCGCCTGGATGACGGGGAGGAGCGCTACTCCGGCACACGGGCTGAGACCTTCTGGCTGGATGACGACCGTTTCGTGGTCTTCTGGATAAATCAGACCAGCAGGGCTGGTATTCTTCCACATCCTGTGGGTCGAGTATTCACCGATCGGGGTCTGACGCGCCATCCCATACGCAGTCTGGTGCACGATTCACTGACAGGCACCTGGGTTGATCCTACAGGGCGGTTTGCGGTTGCCATGTCATCTGATGAGCGCTTTGCAGAGACGCACACAAGGAGCCACTATGATTATCCTGATACGTCGAACCCATGGAAGCAGCGTAACTGGGAGCATGGTGGAGGGATACTGGGATATATACAAAACAACGAGCCGATACGCAGGACCACCCTGTTTGAGTACACCCCGCCGTTGGGAGAAGATACCATCAATAGCATTATCGACAACTGGCCCCACATTCAATTCCCTGCTGTTGGGGTATGCGAGAACCGGATCGTTTGGGTGTATTCGCGCCTTAACACCGACACCATCTTCGAGGCCTTTGCCATGATCACCGACTGGGACATGGGTATAGGGGTAGAGGAAAGACCTGTCTTTACCCAATCCCCCATCCGCCTTTCAGCCTCGCTCAACCGGCTCTTCTACGACGTGTCCGGGAGTGTTACGGGCCAGGCCAGGCTCACCCTCTACTCCTCAGACGGACGGAAGGTGCTTGAGGAGACTATCAAAGGCAAGGGCATGTGGGACGCGCCAGTCCATCTTCCTCAAGGGGTATACTTCGCAAGGGTTGAGGGGGATGCGTCTTCCAAAACACAGAAGGTTGTTCTCATAAGATAGTAAGCGGGCCGACCTGATACCCTATGGGGCACTCAGTACCCCAAGGGGCACGCTGAAGGTCGGCCCCTACATTCTCAGTCGTCGCTTTGCGATCCTTTCACCGCAGGCGAAAGGGAGCATTTAATTCGGGGTCCCCGCGCGGTCGTGGAACGAACGCGTGGGGTGAAGGCGTCTACTTCGTCAGGGTTGAGGGGAAAACGTCATACCAAACGAAGAAAGTGGTTTTAGTCAAATAACTTCCCCTCCCCTGGTGGGAGGGGATTAAGGGGAAGGGGGATAAGCCCGTCGGGGCCGACCTTCAGGGCGATATGTAGAACAGACACTCCTGTCTGTTCGCGCAGGCTCTCCAGCCTGCACCACATTCTTTTCAGCCGTTAAGGGTTGCATCTGGATTGTTTTTGCGTATTATTAAGGTAAACTGAGAGGAGTTGCCTTCATTCTTTAGGTTGAAGTTGAATCTAACATTGCCAAGTTAAGCGTCCATAACAAGTGCGCTTAGGAACTTCGTCTTAATCGTAACTCTGTTCATTAAGGTTTAGGTATGAAGATTAAAGGAGAGTAAGATGATTGACAGTAAACGCCAACGCGCGCTGAATCGTGCCCAGAAACTGCGCGAGGGGATCGAGGAGTACCTTGAATCCAGAAAGACAATCCACACCGGCTTTGACGTGGTTGAAGATGTCGAGGTACGCAAGCGTCGTATCCTGGAGGCCTTGGGTGGAACCCAGGAGCAGTGGAACGACTGGCACTGGCAGCTTAGAAACCGTATCCGTGATGTAGACACCCTGGCCCGGCTAATCGAACTTGAGGAGCAGGATCTGGCAGACATCACCAGGGTCGGAAGGCATTACCGATGGGCGGTCTCGCCCTACTACCTTTCCCTGGCCGACTTCTCCGATCGTTTCGGTCCCATAAAGCTTCAAGCTATTCCATTGATAGCCGAGCTTACCGTGTCGGGTGGAACGCTTGATCCCATGGGGGAGGAGTATACCTCGCCTGCCCCTGCCATCACCCGGCGCTACCCTGACCGGTTGATAATCCTCGCCTCAAACATCTGTCCCACCTACTGCCGACATTGTCAGCGCCGAAGGCTTCTCGGCCAGAAGGACCATCACACCGATTGGGGAAAGATCGAATCCTCGATCAAGTATATCCGCGACAACCACGAGATTCGTGACGTTTTGATCACAGGCGGCGATCCACTGACCAGGGAGGATGAGGATATCGAACGTATGCTTTCGACTTTGCGTAAGATAGACCACGTCGAGATAATCCGCATCGGCTCCCGCACACCGGTAACCATGCCACAGCGCATCACACCTGAGCTTGTCAAGATGCTTAGCAAGTATCACCCCTTTTTCTTCAACACCCAGTTCAACCATCCTAGAGAGATAACCCCGGATTCTGCAAGAGCCTGCCAGATGCTTGCCGATGCTGGCATCCCCATGGGCAACCAGATGGTGCTTCTGAATGGGATCAACGACCGATGCAGCGTGGTTAAGGCGCTCAATCAGGAACTCTTGAAGATCAGGGTGAAACCTTACTACATCTTCCACGCCAAGGAGATCAAGGGCGCGCTCCATTTCGTGACCTCGGTGGACAAGGGGATCGAGATAATGGAGTTTCTGCGCGGCTATACCTCTGGGTTAGCCATTCCGGCCTACATCATCAACGCGCCGCACGGCCTGGGCAAGACCCCGATTCTGCCTCAATACGTACTCTCCCGGGGCCCGGATTTCATAACCATCCGCACCTGGGAGAACAAGGTTATCCGCTACCCCAACCGCCGGGAAGTGGACATAAGACAGTTCTAATCCCCCCACGACGTAACGAAGTTACGTCGCGGGGACCCCGGAGTAGGAATCCGCAGATTAAAACTCGTTGATTCAAGAAACAGCGTCCATTTGACCTCGCAATGACTCCCCCTCCCCGGTGGAGGGGGATAGGGGGAGGGGAGTCCCCCTTAATAAGGGGGAATAAAAGGGGGATCCCTCCGTCCCAAAGGACGGGCACAAGCGGGGACCCCGAAATAAGAATCCGCAGAATTCGCAGATTTCACGGATTAAATCCCCATCTCCCTTTGGGAGAGGGCAGGGGTGAGGGAGATTATAGAGTGCAGCGAGCGTCTTGTTTTTACCCCAATCGATTATCGATTTAAGGAGGAACGCATGCGCGAATCAGACGTAAGGATAGTCCGACTGGAACCGATGCGCGTGGCCTATACACTGGGATTCGGCACAAGCCCTGAGGCCGAGGCGTGGGGCAAGCTTCTTGCATGGGCAAAAGATAAAGGACTCCTCGATAATTTCAAGGGACATCGCCTGTTCGGGTTCAACAATCCTGACCCCGTGCCCGGCAATCCTAATTACGGTTACGAGCAATGGATCACAGTCGGTCCTGATGCAGAGCCGGAAGGCGAGGTGCAGGTAAAGGAGTTCGACGGCGGATTATACACCGTTGTGCGCACCAAATTGAGCGAAATCACCGAATCCTGGCAGAATCTTGTTGCATGGGTAAGCGATGGCAAGTACGAGTTCGCATCAAATCAGTGCCTTGAAGAATGCCTTGGGTTCACAGGGGGCGTTCCGGATCTCGAAACGGAGTTCGATCTTTACGCGCCGATAAAAGAGTAACCTTTATGGCCATAATGACGCTTCTTTCGTGGAACGTGAACGGGGATTCAAGAAGCAGCGGGTTAGAGAACCCACTCTCCATTTGACCTCGCAATGACTCCCCCTCCCCGGTGGAGGGGGACAAAGGGGGAGGGGAGTAAGGTAGAGGGGAGCACAGGTTTGTCAAATCCCCCTCCCTTGTGGAGGGGGTAAGGGGGAGGGGAGTCCCCCTTATCAAGGGGGAATAAAAGGGGGATCCCTCCGTCCGCTCTTGCGGAGCGTCCACCTCCCTTATCAAGGGAGGCTATGGAGTGCGACAACCAAACCTTTCTATGGAAGATAGTTGTCGCTGCAACGACGGGGTTGTTGCACTCCCCAAAAATAATCTGCGTTAATCTGCGTAATCTGTGGTTTCTTGTCGAATCCCCCTCCCTGGTGGCGAAGTGGCCCCCGTCGGCCAGGAGGGTAGGGGGGGCGATACCCCTTCCCCCGGCGTTTTGTTAGCGGCTAATTGACGCCTGCAAACCGTAAGGTTAAAAGATCGCAGAAAAATAAGAATCAAATGTAGAACAGCCTCTCCAGGCTGTTTCTAATATCAAGCACAGGCTGGAGCACCCAACGGGGTACGCTGAGCCTGTGCTACAAATCCCCCTCCCCTTTGACGGGCAGAGTGGCCCCCGTAGGCCAGGAGGGTAGGGTGGGGGTGATTCACATAGCCCGTTACGCCTCACCCTCCCCTTTATCCCCTCCCGTCGAGGGAGGGGTAAGTTTGGAGGCTATGGAGTGCGGCAACCAAACCTTCCTATGGAAGGTAGTTGTCGCTGTAACGACGCGGTCGTTGCACTCCAAAAAAATAATCTGCGTTAATCTGCGTTCCGAAGGGGAACCCTACTGGAGTTCCACCGGAGGAAAACGAGTGCAACGAGTTTTAATCTGTGGTTTCTTGCCAAATCCCCCTCCCTTGTGGAGGGGGTTAGGGGGCGGGGAGTTCGATACCCCTTCCCCCGGCGTTTTGTCAGCGGCTAATTGACATCCCACTGCCCGTTGGCTGTTAGCCGTCAGCCGTGAGCTTTTAGCTTGACACCTCGCATAACCCACGTTACAATCGCCAGCTCACGTAGTGCGAGGCTTTAGCCTCGCAGCGAACCTAAAGGTTCGCGCTACATGTTCGCCTTGACTTAAATCAACCTTTCTTATACAATACCTGATGGCTAAACCAAAAGAACGTAAGCCCCAACCCGACCCGAAAGTGTGGAAGTGGTGCAAGCATACGGAATGTTTGAAGAAAGCCCGGAAGCTTCAAGGGTTCGGCGGAGAAAAGGAACAGGGGTTGATGAAAAACTACATAAACTCAAAGCTTTGCGCCATCTTCAGCGAGGTTTACTGTTGGAAGCATCTTTCACGGAAAGCCCAGGACGCTTATAAAGGGAAGATCGAGGCGTGGGTAGCTAAAGGTCATTCTCTGGAAAGTGCCAATATGTTTGGAGCAGATCTTCATGAAATCCGCTTGCAGGGAGTCAATCTACATGATGTTAACCTCGAGGAAGCCAATCTTCAGAAAACCTGGTTCGGGGAGGCCAATCTACAGGATGCACATCTCAGACAAGCCAATCTGCATCAAGCCAACCTCTTGCACGCAAACCTTCAGAGAGCCAACCTCTTCCGCGCAAACCTCCAGAGAACCGAACTCTCATACGCAAACCTTCAGGGAGCCTACCTCAGGGGCGCAATCCTTCAGGAAGCCTACCTCTGGCGCGCAAACATTCTGGGAGCCTACCTTGAGGGCGCAAACCTTCAGGAAGCCTACCTCTGGCGCGCCAATCTGCAGCAAGCCTACCTCAGGGGGGCCAATCTACAGGAAGCCGACCTTTGGAGAGCCAATCTGCAGGAAGCCCACCTCTTTAAAGCCAATCTGCAGAAAGCCGACTTTAGTGAATCTAAACTACATGGATGTTACATGCAAGGTGTGCTGCTCGATGATGCAAGATATTTAACATGGCAGCAAGTAGAATACACAGGGGAGGAAAAAGATAAAGATTGGATGGACGCACAGGATGCCTACCGTCGCCTAAAGAATTATTTTCACCAGCAGGGGCAATATGATGATGAAACTCAAGCATATTATCGTGAAAAGCTCATGGCGAAGCACCAGGCGCACGAGGAGTTGTTTGGTGAGAGTAAATCAAAGGGCTTCAAGCGAACGTTTCAGAATATCGGCAAGTTCTTCGTTCACAACGAGCATAAGGGCGTGCGCAGGCGATGGTTCGGGCTGTGGTTCATGTGGGCGCTGTCAGGGTTCGGGGAGCGGTGGACGAGAACCATCTGCTGGGCTGCCGGGACCTTCGCGTTCTTCGGTCTTGTGCACTGGCTTGGGACGAACGCAAAGTGGTGGGTTCTTAAAACGCATGGGGGAGAGGTCAAGCACCTGCTCGACTGCCTTTACTTCAGTCTGGTTACGTTCGTCACCCTGGGTTTCGGCGACATCTGGCCTGCAACCTGGCTTCCCAAAATCATAGTGGGATTCGAGGTAGTCTTCGGCTACGTGTTCTTGGGCTTGATCGTCACCCTCATTGCCCGCAAGATGGGGCGGTAAAATACCCCACGCGGTTGCTTCACCCTAAGGGGGTACAAGCGCATCCGCGCGGGGACCCCAGATACTTTGTATATCACATAAAGTTACTACGCAGTTACTCCGCAAGCGTCGTCATTTCATGTCGCGGGGCCCCCAGATGTTTTGGTCGCTGCAACGACGCGGTCGTTGCACTCCATAACCTCAAGGTCGTATTGGTGAGATAATCGGGGTCCCAAAAAAATACGAAGCAGTCTTTTGGGGTGAAAGGTCACCTGCACGTCCGCCCCATCATTTTAAAATTTGCTCCGAAGGATGACGCTTGCGGAATAATTTGATATTTGCAATTGCGACGGAGTCGCGTCCCTGTCCATCTTTTGTCCAGCTTTTGACTACCTTTTTTCACCCCACAAATCTGCTACGCATCTTTGTGGGGACCCCGAATTTTGACCACCTTTTGGGTATCTTTTGACCCATTTTTGACCAGGTTTTGACCAGCTTTTTTTCACCCCAGACGTTCGCTTCGCGTACGTCCGTGGACCCCAAAACCTGTGACGAGTGCGGTGTAAACCTGACGAGTTCAACGCCAAAATCAGGGGTGCGGGACTTGAAATTTTTCACAAGTAGAGTATCATAAGTCATGGTAAAGCTGACACTTCTTTCGTGGAACGTGAACGGGATCAGGGCCGCGCACCGCAAGGGGTTCCTGGATTGGCTCCGCAATGCCCAGCCGGAAATCCTCGGCATTCAGGAGACCAAAGCCCAGCCAGAACAGCTCACCCAAGACCTCTTAGAGATACCCGGTTGCCACGTCTACTACTCAAGCGCAGAGCGTAAGGGATATGCGGGTACCGCAGCGTTCTGTAAACACGAGCCGCTTAAGGTGGAGTACGGATTAGACGAGGAGCGGTTCGACAACGAGGGCAGGCTCATCATCCTTCACTACCCGGAGTTCGTGCTCTTCAACGTGTACGTGCCCAACGGCGGCGCGGGAAACTACCGCGTCCCTTACAAGCTTGCCTACTCTGACAAGATGCTCGGGCTTGCCGAGGGCTTCAGAAAAGAGGAGAGGGGTGTAATCCTCTGCGGTGACTTCAACACCGCGCACGCCGAGATCGACCTTGCCCGGCCCAAGCCGAATCGGAAGAACACCGGGTTCTTGCCAGAGGAGTGCGCCTGGCTGGATAAGTTCACCGAGCACGGATACATAGACACCTTCCGCCACTTCTATCCTGACCGCAGGGAGGCCTACACCTGGTGGGATCAACGCTTCAAGGCCCGTGAGCGCAACGTGGGCTGGCGCATAGACTACTTCTTTATTACGCCTGACCTCGCGGATAACCTCAAATCCGCCTTCATCCTATCCGATGTTATGGGCTCAGACCACTGCCCGGTGGGGATAGAGCTTGAGTTTTAATGAGATGCGGGCCGACCTGAAGGTCGGCCCCTACAGTCTCCTAACCTCCCCCACCAGGGGGGAGGAATATAATAGATTGGAATCTCCCTCCCTTCGTGGAGTGGGTAGTGGGAGGGGTAAAGGGGTATGAATGCCAACATTCTTTATGCGCTTGCGCTCTCTGTGCTTGCCGGTTTATCTAGAGCGAGCGACGTGGAACGGCCTCTCTAGCCTGCGCTACATCTTCGATCATCTTGCCATCATAGGTGTGATTGTAGGCATGGTTGTTATGGCGTTATCCTTGTGGATGCTAAATTGATGCTCCTTTCGTCCTGCGGACGAAGAATCGCAAAGGATAAAAAAAATCAAGGAGTCAACTTTTAATCGACTCCAACCAAGTTCTTTTTCCGATCCTTTTTCCGAAGGAAAAAGGGAGGATTTCATTCGGGGTCCACGCACGATTACGAAGTAATCGCGTGGGGTGTAAAAAGGTGGGTGAGGGGACTTGAACCCCCAACATCTTGAGCCACAGTCAAGTGCTCTGCCAATTGAGCCACACCCACCAAGTAGCAATTGATTCTAATCGAAATCACCGGGGTGTCAAGATTAGCATGGAGCAGTTCCTGTTTCCCCCAAGACTAAACGGACTTGACTTTCTACATTTTTACGGTATGGTTAGTCATCTTTAACCATGGAGGCTTGCATGAAGAGAATCCTTGCAGCTACGCTGCTGGCGGCTGTGGCGTTCTCTCTGGCATGCGCAGGTAAAAAGAAAGCCGATACACTGACAGGCGAATACTTCGCGAATAAGGTCGAAAAGACAATAGAGGATTCAGGTCCCTTTGACGTTGAAACCCGGCTTCAAAGAAAGGGCGATGCTTACAACGTAAAGGTTGATCTTGTAAGCGTATCCAGGAAGGATTTGGACTGGAATGTTCTTTCTCCGGAGGAGAAGTTCAGTTACTTCATTAAAGCCTGTGCATTTGTCGTAGGGCTCCATGCCATAAAGGCCCCGGAAGATCTCGTTTTTGCCGATCTCCTCATACGGTATAAAGATGAGGTGTGGTCCCTGTCGGTGGATTTCTGCTCCTACATCGCATCGGCAAATATCAAGGGAACTATGACTGAAGAGGGGATTGACACAAGACTCATTACAGAACGCAGACAGGTGAAATAGCTCTCAGCGAAGCGGGGCTTAAAGATTTAATCTTAAGCTGAAAGAAGGAGGCGATAAATGACGCCCGCTTGCTTTTTTGGCGTGGGTCTTAATCCCTCTACAAATAGCTTGCGGAGGTTTAGGATGAAGAGGGTTCTTGTTTTAACCGTTTTAATCTTTACCGTGTGTATTGTTGAATGTGGGAATAGGAGGACAGAGGAAGGTATCATTAAGGTTTTAGAGCCTCAGATCAAGAAGGCGATTCAGAAAGCAGGGTCCTTTGATGTGGATGTAGAGTTGATCCGCAAGGGAAGACTCTACAACGTACGCGTAAATTTAAAAAGCCTTACCATCTCGGATTACGAATGGACCAGGTATCCACCTGATAAAAGGCGAGCCTATTTTGCCTTGTCATGTGCCGTACCTGTAGGGATGACCGCGATGGAGTACGAAGGCCATCTTGAGTTTAGGAATCTAGTCATGGGTTACAAGAACGAGGTCTGGTCCCTTTCCATTGACGACTGCGTTTATCTGGCATCTAATCGTGTTGCAAAGACGATGAGTAAGAAAGAGCTGGAGGAGGAAGTCCTCAGAAGGATAGAAAAGCAGGATTAACCCCTTTGTAGGGTGATCTTAAACTGGAGGTTTTTGGTGAAACGAATCTTAATGATAGGCATGCTTGGGGTGGTGGCGTTTGGCCTTGCATGCAGCGGACAGGCCAGGGCACGTAAGGCCTATATAAAGGCACTGATACCTGAACTTGAGAAGGCCATGGCAACCGAAGGCTTTGAGACTGAGGTAACCATATCCAAAAAAGGCAAGGTTTACGATACCCGTGTTGATTTTAAGGGTCTCCTCAAGGAAAACGAGAAATGGAAGAAAGCCTCTCACGAAGAGAAACTGGCCAGGTTCGCACGGGTCTGTGCGGAAACCATGGGGTTTTTCCTAAGCGGTCTGCAGGAATCGGGCTTTATTGCCTTCGAGACCCTCTATATAGGTTATGCAGACGAGGTGTGGTCGGTATCAGTTGAATATGCGGGCTACATCTCCTCTCATGCCATCTCACGATCAAAGAGCGCGAGGCGGCTGGAAAAAGAGCTGATGGGGAAGCTGGAGCGGGTAGAGTAAGGGCCAGACATTACTGTCTGTTCAGGCGTATAGGCTGACTTATATTAGGAAAACGGAGAAGGCACCGGCTGAGATCGGTTGAGCTGATATGAACAAGAAACCTTTCTGGGAAGAGTCTTACAAGGGAGCAGGTCCAGCTAACACATTCGGGGGAGGTAACCCCAGTCAGGAGTTCTACGATCTTGTTAAGGTGCTGCCCCGCGGTGGAGACTCCCTGGTCGACTGGGGAGCCAACCGGTAAAACTCAGTTCAATGAATTCGTGACCGCCGATGCGCTTTACGTTCTCAAGGCGGCAGGACGGCTGTAGTATGCTAGATCAATCCCAGGTTGATGCTTGGCTTGCCGATTTTCTCGCAAAGCTCCGCAAGCGCTTCGGTGATAGATTGATATTCGTGGACCATCACGGGAGCTGGGCTAGGGGAGAGGCCGGGCCGGAAAGCGACATAGACTGCACCGTGGTTCTGGATCGCGTCGAGGACGATGATCTAACCACTTTCCGAGACATAATCAATGCCATGCCGAATGCCCAGTCTGTGGCATCAGGGCTTCTGCTTTCGGTTGCAGAACTCAAACAGATGCCCAGATACGAGCACATGCAGTTCTTTTACGGATGCAAGGTGTTCCATGGTTCAATTGATCACCTAATTACCCCGCCACCTTCTGAAAGTTTGATTGCGGACATCAAATTCAAGGCATCTGACAACCTGCATGCCGCCCGACACTATCTGCTGTTTCCGCATGATCTGCCCAAGGTGGTTCACAAGCTCAAGTATCACTTCAAGAACTGCTTCTATGCTCTGCAGTGGTGGGTTCTTATCAATGAAAGCAAGTTCATACCTCGTAAGGACGATATAATTGAGATGCTGGATGATACCGATGACAAGGAGGTCGTCCGGGTGGCCAGAGACTGGCACAAGTTGGAAGATGATCGGACTCAAAGACCAGCCTACTACATCGAACTCCTGGAGCGCTGGAGCCGGGGGATGGTTCGAAAACTGGAATCCTACGAGTCGGAGTTATGCTGACCATCAGGTGTGCCAGGTGCAAGCGCAAGCTGTTCAAATATGAAAAGATCGGAACGGGCAGGCTGTTGCACCTGTGGCCCAATCGTATCAAGGAAGACCACTCCACTCATGAAGACAAGAAGGTAAAATGCCGGTGCGGCAACGTTATAGGCGTAGACCAGGGTATATGGATCAAGCTAAGGCCTCAGTCGTTCACCTACACCGGTTCATATATCCGGAAGTAGACTTTACTTCCCTCAAATTATGTGTAGTGTAGATTGAACAAAGGAGATTTGGATGAAGACCTTGCGACGGGTAATCGTATTTGCAGTGATACTGAAGGCGTTCGCCGTGATATTACCCGGCCCGGGCCAAGAACTGCAGGCCGGGAATATTCATCGCCAGGTCTTTGACGGAGAAATCCCCCCAGGGGAGTACGTTGCCTTTCGATGGAACGGACGCAGGCTCCTCCCGTGGAAAGTTCCGGAAGAAAGCCTCACGAAGAAAGCAAGACGGGCGATCAATATCTCACCTGCGTGGCTCCGGTCAGACCTGGCCGCAAAGCTCAACAACCTGTCCGCGGAAACACAGGACAGCCTGGCAGGGATTATCCTCGCCGAAACCGATCCCCGGCTCATAGATGAGATTGCCTTCTCGATAGCGCGTCTTTCTGCAAGGGAACTCACCGGCAGGCGATTTAACCCGCGGATTATAGCAGAAAACGCGCGCCTCATCTATGAAGCGGATTCCCTCTATGATTACGTCGAGCTTATTGACTATGGAGAACCGAGCAGAGGCGGAAATTGGATGAGCACCGCTCGCTACCGACTCGAAGGAGGCGAGGGTTCAGAAGAGTACTACGAACTGCCCTGCGAGGTATACTACTGGTACGTTGTTTTCCCCAGGCTCGGCAGGGAGGCTTTAGCGTTCATTGATCCACTTACCGGCGAATTCGCGTCCCCGGATTCCGGCGGGGTCTTCTGGCGGGATTACCTGATGCACGAGGATACGGACCCCAAACGCTGCGCGTCAAGGCACTTTGTCATGGAATACCCCAACCTTATCGAGCAAGTTTCTGCAAGCGCCATAGCCGCTGAACTCGTTCTCACTCACTTCGACATAGACCCCATACCGTTGATTGTTGACTCCGAGGGCAGATCATTATTGTGCGTTTTTGCATGGCCGGGCAATCAGCTGGACGGACAGGTGATCGCCACCACCATCCCGGTTGAACTAGAGGAGACGGGCGAGGGAACCGGGCTCTTTGAGAACCTGCTTCGCGCAGGCAACGCATCGGCCATGCTGGATACTGCCATTGTCCCTGAGGGATTTGAAGACGTGCGTATCGCCATCCTTAAGGACCGCGATCCGTTCGGAGAGCCGACGATTGAACGTGCTTTAAGTTCTATGGGTTTCCGGTTCCGCGTTTTTTCCTCCGATGAGATTCCTGCAATGCTCTTCGCCGACAGCGGGTTCGTCAAGATTATCATTCCATCCGGCCAGCCTCGAAGCTTCTACGAAAGGCTGGCAGAGAGCGATTCACTGTGGCAGGTGTGGATGAGTACGAGGGAGCTCTCCCCGAACCGGGTTATCCAGTTCCACGGAGCACCAGACACTGCCTATCCCGGCGACGATTGGAGCGGACTGCGTATGCCGTGGGGGTTCAGCTGTGCCCGGCGAGGAGCAAACGAGCTTTCTATCTCAGGATACCCCCGCCTGCCGGATGTGCTGTCTGGACCCCGGTTTTTGTGGAATCACCAACCCTTGAACATCTCGGGCGATCAGCCAATCTCCCATGGAGCCTGTGCACTTGAGGTGATAGGCTACTTCGTTACCCAGAATCTGTCTGACCGCTGCGCCGAGGTTCCCTTCTATTACAGGGGAGCGGACCTCGATACAACCTTTGAAGGCGACGCATCGGAGTACGTGCAGTCTTTGAGGACCCATTATCCACAGCGCAGCCTGTATCTGCACTACGGCAACTGCGGCGAGGTGATGGATATGCTGTCCGCGTCATCTAGGGCCGGATTGTTGCCGGTGCGCAACATGATAGCGCACCCTGTGGATCACGTATGGAACGGCGTCTATCTGGAAGGCAGATGGCGTACCTACACCGCTGTCCGCTCCGACCGCGGCACCCGTTTCGACGACGGGGTCTATACCCGCAAGAACCATTATTCAGTCATGGGTTGCCGTCCTGACGGATTTGTTACCAACTGCATCGGCGATTATTTCGATTCGACCTTTATTGCCGAGGTGCGAGTGAGTGATTCGGCAGGCCGGCCTGTGGACGGTGCAACGGTTACGATCATGACGCACTGGTACCACGGGGACCCACCGCCCAAGACGCATGCAGGTATCGGCTGGACCGATCTTACCGGGGTTGCGCGAATCGAAGTAGGCATCAGAAGGGACTATTTCGTGCAGGTATTTACCCCGCTTATAGACTGGCCCGAGCTTGTGCAGGATACATCCGAGCGTGCCCGCAAAGACACCATACCTAGAACCGACCCTGTTCTGGAACGCAGACGGGGGATGAGGCCGGAGCCGATTCCGCTCGTCTCCGCAGATGTCGATACGATCCCCGGTGACACGATACGATATGAAGTAACCCTTCCCATCGCTCTCCTGAAGGATCAGCCAGATGTGGATTCGAATGTTGTTTTTACATCTAGAGCGGCTCCACGATTCTTTCTCCAAACGCCGGAGCGCATCCTTCACGGTTTCTCAAGTTACTTAGGCTGCAACTTCACCCGGGCCGAACCGCAGGGATCGGTCAATCTGTACGTGATGGATTTGCCAAACTACGACCGCTTCGCTGCCGGGGAAGCCTTTGTGCCAGCTTGCGCCTTCGAGGATACAGATTCATTGAACTTCTCCCTGCCCTCCTTGCAAGACGGGTGGTTCGTCGTTTTATCCAACCTGCACAGAATGGCCTATGGCCAGGTGATTCGCCTCGCCGCTGAAGCGAAGAACCGCTGAACGTGAGGGCGAAGCCACATGAAACGCTCGATTGCATCGTGATTGATTTCTGGCAGAAAAACCAGTTCGTGCCCTACGAGATGGTTAAGCCCGGGTTCGAAGCGGTGTGGACGGGGAAGAAGAGTTGAGGAGAGAATATGATTGAAATAAAACCGTTAACTGAAGACACGATGATGGCCGAGGCGTGCTGCGGGAGTGGTTACTGTCTTTTGGCAAAGAAACCGGAAGAGCTCACCGACCAAGAACGCACTATCCTCCGCGCAGCAGAGGTAAAGGTGGCTTGGCTTAAAAAGATGATTCCTAAAGGGCTTTCTGCACAAATCGCCTATGCACAAGATGGACCAGTTGGCTTTATTGAATACATGCCTATAGAAGTCTCCAACTTCTACAAGGGAAAGGACCTCTATATTGTTAACTGTATGGTAGCCCCACATACCCCGCCATTTCCTGATCCACTTCAGACAAAGCGGATTCCCGGTTGCGGCAGCGCTCTGGTTCAGGCGATGATCAAGGATGTGAAAGACAAATGCAAGGGCATAGTTACACCTCTTGGATTTGGCTATACACAGGATATGAAGGGTTTCTTTACGAAGCTTGGGTTTGAGGAGTTTGAGAATCAGGGTCTCAAGATGCTTATCAAAAGGTTTGCACCGGTAGAGTTGCCTTCGCCGGTTCACCTGGAGGAGAAATACAAGTATGAACCCGTACCAGGGAAGGTGGTAGTGGATGTGTTTTGGTCTTCGATCTGCCCGATTGTGGGACCATTCACACTTTTTAACGTAAGGGAAGTGCGTAAGGAGTTCGGTGATGAAGTGATTGTCAATGACATCTGCATTGACGATCGTGAGGTTTTCCTGAAATACGGGATTACAGGATGGAGTAAGGTGTTCTTCAATGGCAAACCAGCGGAGTTTTGGGGACCACCTGAGAAGGTGCAAATCCGGGAGGTATTAAAAAAGGCATTGGAGGAAGAGAAGCCAAAGGAGTAATCATGGAGGATTACAAGACAAAACCTTTCGTGCCTTACGAGATGGTAGAACCGGGCTGGGAGGCGGTTTACACCGGTGAAAAATCGGAAACACCCATCGATAAAACAGAAGTGATATGGAAGGTCTTTACAGATGAGAAGGGTAACGTGATCAAAAAGTGGTCAACCTGGACCTGGACGTTTCCCGGTCAAGAGGCCGATTGGGACGATGAGATTAAATACATCAATAAGATGCAAGAAAAGCTCGGTTCACTGTCCGACGAGGTTCGCAGGATACGCGCCCATATCACCAGCCTGATCCCGTGCGAAGCAGGATTTCCGGTCACTGTTGACGAGATACTTTCAGCGATCGGTAAAGGACAACTTCCCGATAAACCTTTCCACGACGGGTGCTGGGCTGCTGGAATGTGGTGGGAGAACCGGGGCACTCAGCATGGACAAGCAGAAAGCATACAGGCGATAGAGGATATACTGAGAGGTTACCTTGCAGGCAAACGTAAAGAGGGGTTGATAAAGAGGTTCCCTCATGCCGAAGGATTCATCAACCGCACCTATAAGTGGCTGGGTCCGGCAGAAAAAATCACACCTCTACAGAAACTCATGATTGAACGGATGCTCTTGCCTTTCGATTACTTCACCAGGCGCAATCCGGATTACACCGAGGTCGGCAAGGACAGCTTTGAGGAAGGGGGGAGAGGGATAGAGATAGATAAAGAGATCGAGAAGCTTGCCGGTCTTCCAAACATCAATGCCGAATGGCCAGACGAGTATCGTAGACTAAGGGACAGCGTTACGGATCCGCAAAAGAAGGAACTTTACCGTCTCTGTCGCAGCATCAGGACCAGCGTGTACGGGCTTTCAGACTGCAGTCACCAGACCTTCCGCTTTATTGAGAACTGGATACACGGCATAGGTACAGGCAAGCTTGGTGGGATCCCGACCCGGAAGAAAGGCACCGAGCGGACAAGACTGGGGCATCTTCTCTTCGGTTACGTGCTTGCGCTGGACAAGTGGCTTGCAGGAATACCTATGCAGTTCCTGTTACTCGACCTCGGGCACGTCGACCTCGGCTTCGATTCCAAGAATGAAATCCTTCGGGTGTATGCTCACCTCGGCGAGGAACGCACACAGGTAAAAGAGTGGCTTGTTGCGTGCCTGCGGCATAACCTCATGAACAACCAGCACGGCGGGCTGATTCGCCACAAGAATCTGCTTGAGCTTGCCGAGGAGAACCGCATCAGCTTACGAACTTGGATGGATGGTATGTCAGGCAAAAGTGTCAGATAAGAGGAGGTTTAAATGGAGCATATCTGGCAGAAAAACCAGTTCCTGTCCTACGAAATGGTTAAGCCCGGTTTCGAGGCGGTATGGACGGGGAAGAGAGTCTCCGAAGAGACTGAGTTAAAGAAGGTAGGGGAGTCGAAGGACGAAGCTGGTGCGGTGCTGCAGGAAGGCGAGTTTGTCGATAAGGAAAGCAACATCTTTTACAAGTGGTCGCTGTGGTCGTTCACTCTTGACGAATCTGCCTGGGATGATAAGATACGCTACATCAACCAGATGCAGGAAAAACTGAGACCGCTCAGTGATGATGTTCGTCGCATCCGAGCCCAGATCGCAGGACTTGTCAACTGTGACAGCGGCTTTCCTGTTACTGCCGACCAGATCCTGGATGCCATCGGTCGAGGAAAACTCCCTGATCCTGCGTTCCACGCCGGGTGCTGGCACTCCATGGGCACAAAAACCACCCAGCCGCGTCAGCCGGAGGCTATGCAGGTCATCGAGGAAACCCTCCTCAGATACCTTGACGGTAAACCAGCTGAAGAATTAATCTCAAAGTACCCCTTTGCTCGCGGGTTCATCGAACGCACCTACGAGTGGTTCGGACCACTTGGTAAATTCACCGATCTCCAGAAGCTCATGGTAAAACGCCTGCTACTTCCATTCGAGTTCTTAACCACCCGTAACACCCGTAACACACCAGATTCAGTTAGAGAAAAAGTCCACAGTCGTTGTTATGAACCCGGAAGCGAAGGGTTCAAGCTGGACGACGAGATATCCAAGTCCACCGGTTTACCCGACATACACGTAGATTACGGAGATTACCAGAAGAACATGGAATCCCTCACCGATCCAGCAAAAAAGAAATTGTATCGCATCGCCTACACCATGCGCTGGGGATTGCCTGAGCTTTCCGACTGCCATCACGCCACCTTTCGCAAGATGGAGCGCTGGTTGTACGGCATCGGCACGGGTGAGCCGGAAATCCCCACCCGGATCAAGGGCACGGAACGAAAACGCCTGCGCCAACTCATCTTCGGCTACGCCCTTGCGCTGGACAAGTGGCTTTTAGGTATCCCAATGCAGTTTCTTTTGCTCGATCTGGGGCATATCGACCTGGGTTTCGATCCACGCAACGAAATACTACGCGTCTATGCTCACCTCGGCGAAGAGCGCACCCCGGTCAAGGAATGGCTTGCCGCATGTCTTTGGCACAACGCCTGCTACAACACCACCGGCGGCTGGGAGTTCGGCATTCTGAACAAGCGCCATAGAAAGTTCTACGAAGAGACGACAGCCAAAGGCGTAAGCGTGCACCAGTGGATGGACTCGGTGCTTGCAAAAGCTTCAAGCAGATAAGAGATATGGAACGCCCGGTTGTAGTTACAGACTACGATCCCCAGTGGCCGATCATGTATGAAGAGGAAAAGGCACAGGTCCTTAGTGTAATCGGAGGCAAGATATTGGCGATAGAGCACATCGGGAGCACAGCGGTTCCCAGCCTGGGGGGAAAGCCCATAATTGACGTCATGGTTGGCGTCCGCCGACTTTATATTGCGAAAAAGTGTATCGAGCCGCTTGCAACCATCGGCTACGAGTACGTTCCGGAATATGAAGTCTCAATTCCAGATAGACGCTATTTCCGCAAGGGTCCGCCTGAGAGACACAGGCATCTTCACATGATCGAGCTAGGAAGCAATTTCTGGAAGAGTCACATCCTGTTCAGGGATTACCTGCGCGCTCATCCGGAGACAGCTCAAGAGTATTACGAATTGAAAAAGGAGCTGGCTGCCAGATTTGGTTCGGACAGTCTAGGCTTTACTAATGCCAAGACTAAATTCATCGAATCGGTGGTCAAGAAGGCTCAAGCCAAAAAGTCAAGATAATCTTGAGGATTATGAGAAGGGAACGGAAAATCCTAACCTATTCCGATGAGAAGGCCTGGGATATCATCTGGAAGTGGAAATGGTTTACCAAAGATACCTGGCAGGCGGACTTCAGAGAATCAAAAGAGGGCACCCGCCGGGCTTTAAGTTCTCTCCTACTCAAACTCCAGGTCAAAACCATCCTCGATTGTTCGTGTGGACTCGGCTGGAAGACGATTCTTTTAGCGGAGATGGGCTATGAGGTCGAAGGTTCGGACGGCAGCGCGATTGCGGTCAAGTATGCGTCCCAGCTGGCAAAAGAGGAGGGGTTAAGGATCAGGTTCTTCACCTCTCGCTGGGAAGAGCTCGAGAAAAACTCAAACCGTAAATTCGACTGCGTCTACAACGATGCTTTCGCGTGGGTTACGAGTCGTGAGTCCCTAGAGGCATCTGCCAGAGGTATCTATTCAGTGTTGAACAAAGGTGGGAAGTTCATCTTTCAGGGCGCACACCAGTGGTCTGAGGACTCGGATAAAGAGAAGATAATCGAACAGGAATGGGAGCAAGAGGGACGATTTGAGTTCTTCCCGCCTTATGAGAAGGAGGGAGTCAAGTTGATTGTGCTGATAACTCGCGAGAAAACACCTGAAGGGATCCTGGGAAACCGGATACACATTATCGAAGAAAGGGACCAGATGCGAGTCGAGGTGGCATCCGTACTCGATCTTTTCAAGTGGACATGGCAGGATTACGTGAGTGTTCTGAAAAAGGCAGGGTTCAGAGAAGTCTACAGCGCCAAAGAAAATGGGAGGGGAGCTGAACCCTATATTTTGAATATAGGGGTGAAATAAATTGGAACGATCTCGACTCGGATGCGTTATCTGAAATCTCAATAGGAGGCATTTATGAAGATAGTTGATCCAAAGAGTCTGGCTACTACGCTGGACGCGTTGAGCGAGGCGTTTTTCCTGGGCAAGAAATTGACAAAAGCGGAGAAGATTGAGGCGGCCAGATGGATCGCCTCAAGGCAGGGTCAGCCTCGTTCCTACGCGAATATGTTCGCCCCCACCGACAGTGATTACGCCGTAGGGATAAGGCTTTTTACCGGAGAGTGGATTCGCTCCGGAGCTGCCACCGGTCACATCCTTGGGGAAGAAGCGTGCCGGGCACTGATTCTCTTGAACGTACCAGATGCCAGCGTTCGCGACGCACTGAACCGCGCCAGTCTGGGTATGCAGAAAGTGCTTGACGGACACGAGGCCTCAGGAGGTAGCCTTGGCATGTACTGCTGTGGAACGTGCACACCTGCACTATGGCGGAATCTGTCCGTGGGAGGCCTTAAAGACCACGGGCGGGTGCTTACGGCTGGCATGAAGGTGTTAAAGCAGCACCGCGAGGGCAACGGCCGCTGGAAACGGTTCCCCTTCTATTACACCCTGCTTGCTTTGAGCGAGATCGAGTTACCATCCGCGATCAAGGAGATGCAGTACGCCGCACCGGTGCTAAAGCGGATACTGCGCCGCTCCCCTAAACCCGATAAGTTTGACAAGCGCCGTCGCATACTTGCCGAGCGCGTGTTGGCAAGGTGCTGAGGGCCGCAGGGTTGACAGATCGGGAGGGGAGAGATATACTTTAAACAAAACCTCAAAGGGGTATTATGGCACGAGTAAAAAAACAGCTTCCCTGGTGGGTGAAGCTGATGCGGTACTTTGGACGCGGCTTGGTGATCCTGTGGGCATTGGCGGTGCTCACGTTTGTGGCACTCTCGGTGATAAGTGAAGTAATGGTGGGTCAAACCGCCGGAGTACCGGTCCTTATCGTTGCTGTGATTCTTCTTGTTGGCGGTGCGGTCATCCCCTGGATATGGGAAGGGGTTGGCGCCTTCCTGCTTCTGGGAAAGGCGGTATTCCTCGCGGTTTTCTTTATGATTGCATCTCGCGGAGATATTGGAGTTCCAGTACTATTTGCTTTAAGCCTGCCTCCTTTCATAGGCGGAGGCCTGTCCCTTGCCAGCTGGCTCGTGGCCCGCAAGGCTCCGCCGAAGCAAGCCTGAAGCGGGTGGCTTGACACGCTGGGAGGGGAGGGTATGATATACTGGATGAATGGGATGATAGCCTGGATTAACTTCAGCGTACTGGTTGCATCCACCATTGTATTTACTTACTTCTACCTGGCAAGCGTCCGTCCCGGAGAGCTTGAGCGCAAGATGGGGGAGAGGGTCTATAGGATCTCCACCGCCAACCGCATCGTTTCGGCTCTTTTTTTGGCCCTCGCCGTAGCCAACTACGTGATCTACATCTTCCATCCTCTACCTATCCCGGCACTTACCCGCTTTCCCTGGCCCTACTGGGTATCGGCGCTCGCAGGCGGTATTCTTGCAATCCCCTCCATCTATCTCCTGGGCAGGGGAACGATAGATGCGGGTAAAGGTTCACTCATCGTCAGCAAGGACCAGAAGCCCTACGGCGGCATCTACAATTCGATTCGTCACCCTCAGGCGGCAGGTGAGCTTATCTGCTGGTTCGTGCTGGCGTTCTTCTTCAACTCGCCTTTTTTAGCCATCTACTCGGTGGTGTGGATTCCTATCATTATCTGGTTCTCGTTAGCTGAAGAAAAGGATTTAATCATCCGCTATGGAGATAGTTACAAAGAGTACATGAAGCTTACCGGGTTCTTCCTGCCTAAATGGAGGGGTAAAGAGGTATGAGTCAGGTTGCGACTACAAAGGTCATTCTCCTGGGCACGGGCACCCCTAACGCCGATCCTGATCGCTGGGGACCGGCGCTGGCGATTCTTTCAAATAACCAACCTTACATCGTGGATTTCGGCCCCGGAGTAGTCCACCGTGCAGTTGAAGCCGGTATTGACGTTACCAAACTCACCAGGGCGTTCCTCACTCACCTTCATTCCGACCATACCGTAGGTTATCCTGATTTGATCCTCACCCCCTGGGTTCTGGGCCGGGCCGAACCGCTCCAGGTCTACGGGCCACCGGGCATCAAACACATGACCGACCACATACTTGCCGCATACAAGGAGGATATCAGGGAGCGCTCGGAAGGTCTTCAGCCGTCCAACGACCAGGGATGGCGGGTTAATGCTCGTGAGATCAAGGCGGGAATCGTTTATAAGGACTCCAACGTTCAGGTGGAAGCTTTTGAGGTAGATCACGGCTCCTGGCGCTCGTTCGGGTATAAGTTCATTGGTGATGATAGAAGTGTCGTGATATCGAGCGATACGGCACCAACCGAGAAAATAGTTGAGGTGGCTCAGGGCTGCGATGTGCTGATCCACGAGGTCTACTCGCTTGCGGGATTTGCAAAACGTCCTGCAGACTGGCAGCGCTACCACGCAAGTGTTCACACCTCATCACGACAACTGGCAGAGATGGCGTCAAAGGCAAGACCGAAACTCCTTATCCTTTACCATCAACTCTTCTGGGGCGTCTCTGAAGAGGAACTCCTTAGAGAGATCACAGAAGTCTACGACGGCAAGGTTGTTTCAGGCAAGGACCTTGAGGTCTACCCGTAACACCCGTCTACACCGAACCAGCGTAGTCTAAAGGAGGACGAAATGAGCAAGAAGCTCGAAAATCTGAAGTGGAAGCCCATGTGGGTTACCCATATTGGTTGCATCAAGGGGTGTCTGGATTATCTGGACATGGACGTATCCGACGCGTGGCTTTTCGGTGCCACCGGTTACGCGTTCCTAATCAACATGCACGAGGTGGTCTGTCCCTCAGGACCCACGGCGTGGCACACCGAGATGCTATTCAAACTGGGCAAAAACCTCGGCTATGAGATCGACGGGGTGTTCTCTCATAAAGGAAAACCCGACTTTGAAGAGGCGCGGAAAAAGGCCTGGGAATATATAAAGAAGTCTATTGATGAAGGTATACCCTGTTACGGCTGGGAACTGGCTATCCCTGAGTTTTACGTGATCAACGGCTACGATGATGAGGGCTACCTTTTCTCAGGTCCCTTACCAGAGCCTGCCAAGATCCCTAAACCCTGGCAGGAGCTTGCTTCGGGTGATATCGGTGTGATTGAGATGTATTCGGTAAAACCAACAAAACCTGCCAACGATGCAACAACGGTCAAGCAAGCATTCCAATTCGTGCTTGAACATGCCAAGAGTCCTGATAAATGGGTATACGATAAGTACAAGGCAGGATTAGAAGGTTTTGATCTCTGGATTGGAGCACTTGAGACTGATACCGCCGATGGGTTCGGTATGGCTTACAACGCGGCAGTATGGCTTGAGTGCAGGGCTTATGCTGTTGAGTTCCTCAAAGAGGCTAAGGAGCGCCTGGATGATAAACTCGCACCCCTGTTTGATGAAGCGATTGCTCACTACGATAAGGTTGCCCGGAACCTGAAAAGGGTAGAGGAGTTTTTCCCGTTCGTTACCCGTAAGCTGGAGCACATTCAGGACGAGGCACGAAGAAACAAGGCAATTGAGGCACTCAAGGCTGCACGAGTAGCTGAGGAGAAAGGACTCGAGACTTTACAGAAGATCGTTGATCAACTTTAAGTTCTGATCGATTAACCAAAGGAGGCAGTCATGAGAAAGTTTGGGTTGCTGCTGGTGTGTGTGCTGCTCATATTCACCGGGTTAGTTGCCAAGAAAAAAAAGGCAGAGCCGGTGATGCTCGAACACCTTAGCTGGAAGCCCTTCTGGACCACCCATATGGGATGCATCAAGGGTTGTCTTGACTATCTGGAGATGGACGTATCCGACGCCTGGCTATACGGTGCCTCGGGGCATGCGTTCGTAATCAATATCCACGAGCAGCTGTGCCCGTCCGGTCCTACCGCATGGGTTACGGAAAAGATGATCGATTTGGCCAAGAACGTCGGCTACACATTCGAAGGCATTACGGCGTATATGAGTGACACCAATTCTGCCGAGGTGCAGAAACAAGCCTGGGACATGGTACGCACCGCCATCGATGAAGGATATCCTTGCTACGGTTGGGAGCTTAACATCCCCGAGTATTTTGTAATCACCGGCTACGACGACGTCGGCTACTACTACTCGGGAACCATAATGGAAAACTATAAGATGCCTATGCCCTGGGATGACTTGGCTGAAACCGAGATCGGCTGGCTTGAGGTATACGTGGTCAAACCCGGAGAAGCTAAAGACGACCGCACCATCGTGAAAGAAGCGCTGGAGTTTGCACTCGAGATCTCCAAAAGTCCTGATAAGTGGATATTCGAGCACTACAAGGCCGGCCCCGAGGCTTACGATCTCTGGATAACCGCGCTGGAGAACGATACGATCTTCAAGATAGAGGAAGCTGCTCACGGATTCAAGTACAACACCATGGTGTGGCTGGAGTGCCGGTCCGAGGCGACCTGGTTTCTGGAAGAGGCAAAAGATCGTTTGAATGACCCCGAACTCGATCCTCTTTTCGACGAAGCAATCACGCACTACCGTCAGGTAACCCGCGGCCTCAAGAAAGTAGAAGAGCTCTTCCCATGGTACACCTCCAAGCCCGGCTTCTTTACCGATGAGGCGCGGCTAGAGAAGACGATAGAGTCGCTTCGAGTCGCCCGTGACGCTGAGGCGGGCGGGCTGAAATCGCTAGAGAAAATAGTGAGCAAACTTTGATCAAAGGAGACTGAGTTTTCTTAACCGCGTGTTAGGGTATTACGGGTTCTTGCGGTTCGCTCACCTCAATGCCTTGGGCACTTCGCAAAGCCCGAAAACGTTAGGCAAACTGCATTAGGCGCAGTTTGCAGCCTGTAAGGAGTCAATGGAGATCGGCAAGACGCTATATGTAACATCCCGCGAAGGGTGGCACAGATGGCTGGCTACCTATCATCGGGACAGGAAGGAGATCTGGTTGGTCTTCTACAAGAAGGCTTGCGGGAAGTCGTCAATCTCCTACGACGACGCAGTAGAAGAGGCAATATGCTATGGATGGATCGATAGCCAACAAAAGCCGATAGATAAAGAGAGATTCGCGCGTCGCTTCAGCCCACGACGAGAGAAAAGCAGATGGTCTAAGTATAACAAGGCTCGTGCTCTAAAGATGCTTCGGGAGAAGAAGATGACCCAAGCAGGCATAGCACTGCTGCCAAAGGAAGTGCTTGAGATGTGGAAGGAGGGGGGATTGCTCCCATGATGCAAGTCGCGCTTCGCAAATACACAGAACAGTGAGCGAAAACACACAAAAAAAGGAGGATTATTATGGAACCATACGTGACAAGCAAATCACTTAAAGCAAAGACACAACTCTGGCTTGAAAGAATCGCGCCTTTCAATCAGCATCAGATGCGGCTTAACCTCGATAAGGCGGCTCTTCTTGTTATCGATATGCAGCGCTTTTTCCTGGAGCAGGCTTCTCCCACCTTCACTTGTGGTGGGCTTGCTATTCTTCCAACACTTAAACGACTCATTGCTTCTTTTCGAGAAGCGGACCGCCCGGTGGTTTACGTCCGACACGTTCATCACCCAAATCGTCTTGACGCTGGTATTATGGGGTGGTGGTGGGAGGGAATGTGTCTTGAAGGGAGTCCAGAAAGCGAAGTGCAAGCAGACATCACCCCGCTGTCTAACGAGAAAGTCGTTCTCAAACATCGCTACTCGGCGTTCTACAATACGGATTTGGAGACCGTGCTGCGATGCCTCAAGATAGAAGACCTTGTTATTTCCGGCATTATGACCAATATGTGCTGCGAATCCACAGCGCGCGACGCTTACTACCGGGACTATCGTGTGTTCTTTCTTGCTGACGGCACCGGAACTATCAACGAGGAGATGCATCTGGCGAGTTTGCTCAATCTCGCTTTCGGGTTTGCGTATGTGACGACCGCTGATGGGGTTATACAACAGCTGCAGAAGTAGGCGAGAAGATCGTGTGCCTTTACCTGACAGCGTGTTTCCGGTTCGCTTCCTCAATTGTCTTGACAGGGCTGTGGTAGGGCATAACCTTTAGGCGAAAAGGCTATTGAACAAGGAGGTTGATGTGAAAAAGTTGGTAGTAAAGGATGTTACCAGGGAGAACGTAGACGAGATGGTTCGCATCTGCGTTCCGCCGGACAAAAGAGAGCACCCGCTCTTCGTGGAAGGAATGAATATAATGAAGCGATGGGCTTTTGGGGTTATAGAAGATTACGCAAGCCTCGGTAAGCTGGCTTACATGGATTCTGACCCTGTGGGCATGATACAGTATGTGCCGAATCCGGAAGAGAGATTGGTTCGAATAGAATGCATCTTTGTTCGGCAAAAAGAACACCTCAGAAAAGGGGTGGGCACAGCCCTCCTAAAAGCCCTCATAGATGATATGAAGAAACCGAAACCCTACTTCGGAGACGAACCCCCGCTTGCTCTGGTAACGAAAGCATTTGAGGTCTGGGGAACCTATCCTCAGCATAAGTTCTATGAGAAGATGGGGTTTAAGAGGGCACGGGCGGACGATCCTTTTCTGCTTTACTATCCGATCAAGGAAGGCTACGCCTACGTTCCCAAAGAAGAACCTTTCAATCCTCAAAAAGAGGATGAGGGAAAGGCATTGATCTTCTACAAGCCATCCTGCCCCTTCTCGATATATTTCTCTGAGATGATAAAGGAATCCATCAAGGAAGTAGCGCCGGATATTCCAATCAGGATGGTGAATCGATTTGAGGAAGCAGCCGAGGTCAGGAAAAGAGGCTCTGTCCCTGCATGTGTGGTGAACGCCAAACCTATAGAGACCTTCGTTCTAGCAAAGGAAGGCTTTCAGAAGGAGGTCAAGGAGGCCCTCAAGCATGAAGGAAAATTACGATAATGCCCCTTGATCGGAGAGAGTTTTTTGCGGCTTCGCAAACACGCGAAAAGAGAGGATAAAATGAATACAAAACCCTTAAAGGAGCTGGTGAATGAGGAGGTCTGGCAACAGTGTTTCGTAAGACTTAAGGAAAAAGAGGCGCTGGGAGTCCTTCATGAGCTTTTTGACTACATAGTGGATACCCTGGCGAGAAGAATAGACGACATCAAGACAGACGACGGCAGGGCAATCTCTTTTTTCTCTAAGGGGCGAGAGATATTGACGATTAATGTAACTCGCAAAGACCTACGCATTTACATACATCCTCCAGCTCGAGCTTTCTTTGATCCCAAGGCAAAGTTTAGCCTCGAGCGGTTCAGGTTCTGGGAAGGTTCATATCAGAAAGCATCGGGTAGGTATCGGGCCATGAGTGTTTGGGTGTCGCAAAAGAAGTATCTTCCCGGAGCCAGAGAGATCATAAACTACATTCCCAAAACTACAGAGGAGGTAAGAGCATGAATTCACGGCACAGGCAGAAAATAGTAGGCATAATGAAAGAGAACTGTCTGCATGCATACCTTGCCACTACCGACGGCGACCAGCCAAGGGTGCGGCCGGTATCCCCGGTAGTGGAAGATGATATGTCCATCTGGGTGACCACCTTCGCAAGCTCCAGAAAGGTCAAACAGATAAGTGAAAATCCCAAGATCTCGCTTGCCTTTGTGGAACAACCTACTGGCGAGAAAGCAGCTGTGGTCATCGGTGAAGCTCAAATAATTCCGGATTTAGAGGAGAAAAAGAGGGTATGGAAGCTGGCGACTTTCGATTTATCGCAGTACTTTCCGGATGGACCGGAGTCTCGTGATTTTTGCCTATTGAAGATCGTCATCAGGAAGATAGAATGGAGAGACAGTTTGGAAGGTGAAACTAATATCTGCGAGCCATCATGAAGCACATCAAGAGATGAAAAGATGAAGGATTGGCAAGGGGTAGTAATCGCCGAAGGATTGAGCGATCCCACACTGATCAACAAACTTTCCGTTTACAAGGCGGAGATCACAAGAGACGGCATCCCCATTGACTACGAAGGAAATCTGGGGAGATGGCATATCTATTATGTACGGTGCGTACGGGAAGAGATCAACGCCCTGCAGTCGTATATCCTGCACGGCTGGTATGCGCATTTCTGGAACGAAGCCAAGATTGTAGTCGTCTACGATGACAAACAGTTCAATCTTGATAGGTACGATAAAACCACATGGAAGGAGGCGATAGAGCATGGAAAGGCTCAGGGAATACCTGAAAATGAGCTCGGCTTTTCTACGGATTAAGGCCAGCGTATCCTGAATGCTTCGCACTTCGTCTATATTCAATGAGTTAGGAAGCCTCGGCTTGACTTATCCACAGAGAGGCGCAATATTTGAATATGGAGGAGATGAAAGTCCGTAAAGTAGTTCCCACTGACAAACAGGCAATGCTGACTTCGTTCAAGCCGCTATTTGGTGATTGGGACTACCTGCCTCTGGTTATAGATGATTGGCTGTCGCCTTCGACCAAGGAATTAACCTGGGTGGTTGAATCTGACTCCATGTTGATTGCCATGTGGCAGGTACTTGAGCTGGAGCCAGGCGACTGGTATCTGCACGGTCTGCGTTCCAACCCCAAGGGCAGCCTTTTCCAGATAGGATGCGCCATACTGGGTATGAAGCGAGTAATCCAGAAGAAGCTTGAAGCAAGGGGTGCAAGGACTCTGAGATACGGAACCCTTCCCTGGTTTCAGCAAAGCCTGCGGATGGGAGCGTTGTTTGGCTTCAAGGAGCACTTTCGCTTGGGACATCGCGGACACCCTTTGCCTGAGATACCCGATGAGGCCGAAGGAATTAAGGTAGATGTTCCGGAGGAACCTTCGTCACTTCTGAAGTATTTCAGAGAAAGTTCCACCTTAAAACCGGTTGAAGGATATTTCTTTACCTGGTGGGATACGCGCCAGCTAAGAGAGAAACACCTGGTCGAGGCCAGAAGCCAAAGTCTTCTTTTCACTGCGAAGAAAGGCCGTCAGATGGTTGGAGCCGCTATGTTCTGGCATATCCCCTGGCAGAAATTTTTAGTACTCTCCATTATGGAGGGAACTGATCAGGGGTTGAAGACCTTGTATGAAGCAGGAGTTAGTGCTGCCCGTCGATTAGAATGCAACGCTATCGGCATGGTGCATCCTTCTCTTGAGGAGATGCACCGCAGGCAAGCACTATTCTCTCTGGAACCCTCTGGATGCGACACGGTGCAGTTGATATACCACCTTTACGACACACGAGGGAGGGTTGACAAAGTAGAGGGGTAGTCTTATGCTTATGTTATGGATAAGGATGCCGCACGCCGCAACAAGGCGATAGAAGCTCTCAAGGCCGTCCACGATGCCAAGGTGGTCGGTCTGGAGAGCCTGCAGGAGATTGTGATCTCAAGTTCCTTAACGAGGAGAGATAGAAAGGGGAGCAAATAGCGAAAGAGCAATTGGACAGGATTCGGAGAGCTTACGATCTAACCGCAGAGCAATACAATCAGGGGATGGATCCGTTAGCCAAGGTGCCCGCCGCGTTCAAGAACTCGCCTGAATTTAAGGCTTTCATGGAAGATTGCCGTGATTGCAACACCGGTGCTTCTGATGTCAGGGGGTATCTTGATCCGCAGCCAGGCATGAGGTTCCTGGACGCAGGCTGCGGCGGCGGACTCGCATCCTATCACCTATACGAGTGGCCATCTACCTATTACGGGATGGACGTAAGCCCCAAACTGATTAATGCCATGAAGGATCTCGTTAAACGTGAAGGAATCTTCATCGGCGGTTTGTACGAGGCAGACCTTTCATCCTTGTCCTTTCCCGATGATTTCTTCGACATCGCTACAGCTATCGGGGTTTTTGAGTACTATATCCTCGAGTATATAAGAAAGGCATTAAAGGAGCTGCATCGTGTCCTTAAGCCGCAAGCCAGAGTAGTTATGGACATACCCAACCTCAAGCATCCTCACGTTAACATCATGTTCAGGCTGGAGGAATACCTGGGAAGGCCTAATATCCCCAAGGAGCGATCGGCCTTCGAGAAGATGCTGCGTCGGTTGTTTTCTATAGAGCGGGTTGATCCATCCCATGTGATGCTGAAGTATTTTATTCGAACAATCAAACCTCAGCACTCCTTAAAGTCCCAGGTAGCTTGACAAGGGATGTGGTTGGTCTTATGCTTATGTTATGGACAAGGACGATGCTCGCCGCCAGATAGAAAAACTGCGAGAGAAGATCAACTACCACAACCACTGCTACTACGTTCTGGCTAACCCTGTTATCTCCGATGCTGAGTACGACGCGTTGATGAAGCGTCTTGCGGATCTGGAGAAGGAGTTTCCCGACCTCGTTACACCTGATTCACCCACCCAGCGCGTAGGCGGGCAACCCCTGGAGGGCTTCGAGCAGGTGCGCCACGAGGAACGGATGATGAGCCTGGATAACACCTACTCGGAGGACGATCTTCGTGAGTTCGACCGCAGGGTCAGGCAGGCGGTAGGGAATCAGGTATACGTTGTCCAGCAGAAGATAGACGGTGTTGCAGTCAGCCTGCGATATGAAGACGGGGTGTTCGTGCGAGGTGTAACCCGTGGCGACGGTCTCACCGGCGATGATATTACCGCCAACCTGCGTACCGTAAAGTGGATCCCATTGAAGTTGCTCGAAGGGCCTTTATCCAAAGGGGTGCTGATAGTCAGGGGAGAGGTTTACATGCCCAAAGAGGAGTTTGAGCGCATCAACAAAGAGAGAGACGAGCAGGGGCTTGGTGTGTTCGCCAATCCCCGCAACTGTACCGCAGGAAGCCTCAAACTCCTTGACTCCCGCCAGGTGGCTAAACGTAAGCTTGCTTTCATGACGCACTCGCCCCTGCGGCCTGAGGGATGGAAGTCGGACTCGCTATACGATCTGCTTGAGGCAGTAAAACAAGCAGGTATTCCGATCATTCCCAATATGTGCTGCTGCGAGAATCTGGATGAGGTAATCGAATATATAGAGGACTGGGAGGAGAAGCGCCACGACGTGGGATATGCGGTGGACGGCGTCGTTATAAAGGTTGATTCCCTCTCTGCCCAGGCAGAGCTCGGTCACACCGCAAAGTCGCCGCGCTGGTCGGTGGCATACAAGTATCAGCCGGAACAGGTAACCACGAAGCTTTTAGATATCCAGCTCAGCGTAAGCCGGACAGGTTCGGTTAACCCTGTTGCAATACTTGATCCTGTCTTCATCTCGGGCACCACCGTTTCAAGGGCAGGCCTGTTTAACGAAAACGAGATAAAGCGCAAGGATCTGCGAATCGGCGACTGGGTGCTTGTAGAGAAGGGCGGCGAGATCATCCCCCAGGTGATAAAGTCCATACCTGAGCGCCGCGACGGTTCAGAGCGCGAGTTCCGCATGCCTGAGCGCTGTCCGGTATGCGGTTCTGAGCTTGAGCGATACGAGGGCGAGGTGGCCTGGCGCTGCATCAACCGGGATTGTCCGGCCATACTCAAGGCATCGCTGGCTTTATATGCATCCAGAGGAGCCGCCGATATCGAAGGGATGGGATACATGCTCATCGTGCAATTGGTGGATAAAGGTCTGGTAAAGAGCATTGCCGACATCTACGATCTGACCAGAGAGCAACTGATCTCACTTGAGAGGATGGGTGCCAAGTCTGCGGATAATCTGTTAAAGGGCATTGAGGAGAGCAAGACCCGACCGTTCGAACAGACCCTCTACGGCCTGGGCATCCGTTTTGTAGGAGCGACCGGTGCGCGGGCGCTGGTTGACAGATTCAAGGATATTGACGAGCTGATGGACGCTGACCTTGACGAGTTAAGCGAGATCGAAGGCATTGGCCCTATAACTGCCCAGAGCGTAAGGGATTTCTTTGATAATTCCCGCAACCTTGAGCTTATCGAACGCTTGCACAAGGCCGGGGTGAACTTTTCGGTAAAGAGGGTCGAAAAAGCTGAACCGACTTTGACCGGGCTTTCCTTCGTGTTCACCGGAGGGCTTGAGAGTATGAGCCGTGATGAGGCAGGTGCCGAAGTCCTGAAACGCGGCGGAAAGGTCTCATCATCGGTCTCGCAGAAGACCGACTATATGGTGGCAGGTGCCGACCCAGGCTCAAAGTTTAAGAAGGCCAATGGATTAGGTGTAAAGATCATATCCGAAGAGGAGTTCCTAAAGCTCCTCGAGGGCAAATAAGTTGAGAAACTACGTGAGGATGTTATGCTATCCGCAAGAAAATCAGGGGCTTATGTGTTTGTCTGGATCGCGGGGTTGGCTGTGTGTGTTATGGGTGTTATGGGTGTTACGGGTGTTACGGGTGTTACGGGTACGGGATGTGGAGGGAAGATGAAAGGGGAAGAACGTCCCGATTCTTATCAGACTGCACGTGAGCGGATGGTAAGGGTGCAGCTTGAGGCCAGGGACATCACCGATGAACGGGTGCTTGCCGCGTTTCGCAAGGTGCCGCGTCATGCCTTTGTCCCGGATTCCTATCAAACAAGCGCTTACGGCGATTTTCCACTTCCCATAGGCGAGGACCAGACCATCTCCCAGCCCTATATGGTGGCGTTGATGACTCAGCTTCTGGAGCTTAAGGGCACAGAAAAGGTGCTTGAGGTAGGCACCGGCTCAGGCTACCAGGCCGCGATCCTTGGCGAGTTGGCAGCCGAGGTATACACGATAGAGCTTCTTTCCGGGCTTGCCGAGACCGCCGAAAAGCGCCTTGATTCGCTCGGATACACCAACGTGCACGTGAAGGCGGGCGACGGGTATCTCGGCTGGCCTGAGGCCGCACCGTTTGAAGGGATCATCATAACCTGCGCGCCGGAAAAGCTGCCCCAGCCTCTTGTGGAACAACTTGCGATAGGGGGGAGGCTTGTGGTTCCCATCGGCCCTCAACACCGCGCCCAGACCTTGACTATCTACACCAAGCAAGATACGGGCCTGGCTAAACGCTACGAGGGCGGCTGCTACTTCGTGCCCATGAAAGGGTTGGTAGAGGAAGAATAATTTTACCCCACGCGTCCACTCCACTACGCTCCGTGTCCGCGCGGGGACCCCAAAAGATATTGTAGCACAGGCTGGAGAGCCTGTGCTACACGGACTCTGTTGTGTCCTCCGCCATCAATCTCCGCAACCAGCTTAGCTCCATGACAATAAAAATCAACTATATACTTATTAATAGGATGTTGACGTCTGAATTTAGCCCATAATAAACGACGGTTTCTAAGACACGTCCATATTTTTGCTTCTGTGGTTGTTTGTCTCTCCCTATCGATCTTAATCGGTTTGTTCGTTGGTTACCTCCTAGTCTTCAGGTTCAAACATCCAGATTTCATCTCTTTGCAGATCTCTGCCTACGCTACAGGAGAAGATAATTCTTTTTCCATCGGGTGAAAATTTAGCATCTTCTAGATGAGTAACATTGACATCACGGATATCTAACCTGTGTAGTTGCTCTGTTTCAAGATTGAATATCGTGAGTTCAATAATGAAGTGCAACACCTTGGAAAGCGAGAGGGATTTCGTTATTCTGAGGATGTATGCACTCAAGATACCAACATCTTGGACTGGAGGAGCGCGAGGTGATAGATACGATGCGTAGAGACGGGCGATCTATTCGAGAGATGGGCCGTGTTTTAGGCAGGAGTCACTCTACCATCTCGCGTGAGTTGCGGCGCAACAGATCGCCTGTCCACCACTCCTACATAGACCACCGTGCTCAGGTGCGAGCGGATAGGCGCAGGT